>Ga0256914_1001039_pt1 | contig 26491 bp, 23 predicted proteins | sample HulkmetaG_FD_191571 | JGI IMG/M metagenome (GOLD analysis project Ga0256914, IMG submission 191571) | Hydrothermal chimney microbial communities from Main Endeavour vent field at the Juan de Fuca Ridge, Pacific Ocean - Hulk | ecosystem: Environmental > Aquatic > Marine > Hydrothermal vents ... | reverse complement strand
CTGGTGGCTGATGGCGAGGACCGTTTTTCCCGCGAGGGCGGCGTCGAGAGCGCGCGCCAGCTCGCGGGCGGTAACCGGGTCGAGCCCCTCGGTCGGCTCGTCGAGAATCCAGATGGGGGCATCCTTGAGCAGGGCCCGCGCCACCGCCAGCCGTCGCGCCTGGCCGCCGGAGAGGCCGGCCCCGCCCTCGCCCAGCGGGGTGTCGAGCCCCGCGGGCCGGGTCCGCACCCAGCCGGCCAGGCGGGCCTGCTCAAGCGCCCGCCAGAGCTCTTCCTCGCCCGCCTCCGGCCTGGCCAGCAGCAGGTTCTCGCGCAGGGTGCCGGCGAAGAGGTGGGGTCGCTGGTCCACCACCGCGAAGTGGCGGCGCACCCCGGCTCCGCTCAGCTCGCGATAGTCGATGCCGCCCATGCTGATGCGGCCCGCGTCGGGCTCGAGAAACTTCAGCAGCAGCCAGGTAAGCGTCGTCTTACCGGCGCCCGAGCCGCCGCGCACCAGCAGCCGCTCGCCGGCTTTCAGGCGCAGGTCGAAATCGCGCAGCACCCAGCTCCGGCCGTCCGGGTAGCGGAAGGAGACGCTCTCGAGCACCAGCGGCAGGGCCGCCGCCGGCCGGCGCGGCCGCGCCGGCTCGCGCACCGGCGGCGGGCTGTCGGCCAGCTCGAAGATGCGGCCGGCCGCCGCCTGGACCGCGCCCAGCGTCTGCCAGGCCAGCGGCAGGGCGAAGGCCGCCTCGAAAGCGGAGAGGGTAGTGAGGGCGACCACCCCCAGGTAAACGCCGTCCATCCCGCCGTCGCGAACCCAGGCTACCCCCAGCCAGAGGGCCGTCCAGAGAGCGGCGTGGGCGAAGAGGAGGGTGCCCGCCTCGCCCAGACCCTCGACCCGCCCCAGCCGCAGCTCCGCCCGGCGCTGCTCGTCGGCGGCTTTGAGCAGCTCTTCGCTGCGGGCGGCCGCGCCGCCGTAGACGAGGAGCTCCCCCAGTCCCCGGGCCAGGTCAACCGCGTGGCGCTTGAGGCGCGCCGCCGCCGCCACCCGCGCCGCCCCGGGGCGGCGCCCCAGCGCCAGCGCCAGCAGCGGCCAGGCGACGCCGGCGAGGACGAAGAAAAAAGCGAACGCCCAGGCGAAGCGGGGCGCGTAGCTCCAGAGGTAGGCCCCCACCAGCGCCAGCGTGCAGAGGGCGACGAAGCTGGGGGCGAGGACCCGGACGAAGTAGTTCTCCAGGGTCTGGACGTCCTGGGTGGCCCGGGCCATGACGTCGCCCGAGTGCCGACGCGCCAGCCCCGCCGGCGCCAGGGGGATGAGCCGCTCGAAGAACCAGACGCGCAGCCGCCCCAGGATGCGGAAGGTGGCCTCGTGGCCCAGCAACCGCTCGCCGTAGCGGAAGAGGCCGCGCGAGAGGCCGAAGAAGCGCACGCCGGTGATGGGGAGCATCAGCAGGTAGGTTTCCGGCCGCAGCGCCGCCTTGGCGATCAGGAAGGCCGAGGTGCCCATCAAGCCGACGCCGGCCAGCACGGTGAAGAGGCCGCTCAACCCGGCCGCCAGCATCCAGCGCAGGTAGGGGAGAGTCAGCGCCAGCAGGCGCAGTTGCAGCTTCACGCCGCCCCCCGGTAGGTGCGCCAGAGGCGGCGGTAGAGCTCGCAGCCTTCAAGCAGGCGGCCGTGTTCGCCGTCGCAGACGACGCGGCCCCCGTCCAGGACCACCACCCGGCCGGCCAGCGGGGCGGCGTCGAGACGGTGGGCGACGACTATCAGCGTCCGCCCCCGCGCCAGCCGTTCCAGCGCTTCGTGGACGCGCCGCTCGCTCTCGGCGTCGAGGTGGGCGGTCGGTTCGTCGAGGAAGACGAAGGGGGCGTCTTTCAGGAAGGCCCGCGCCAGCGCCAGGCGCTGCAACTGGCCGCCGGAGAGGCCGGCGCCGTCCTCGCCGATGCGGGTCTCCCAGCCGTCGGGGAGGGCCTCGATGAACTCGAGCGCCCCGGCGTCGTCCGCGGCCCGCTCCAGCTCCGCCTGGCTCGCCTGCGGCCGCGCCAGCAGCAGATTTTCGCGGATGGTGCCCTCTTGCAGGAAGGGGCGCTGGGGTACCCAGGCGACGCGCCGCAGCCAGTCGTCGCGGGCTATTCGGGCCAGGTCGGTTCCGCCGACGCTCACCCGCCCCGACTGCGGCGTCAGAAAGCCCAGGAGGAGTTGAACCAGCGTGCTCTTGCCGGCGCCGCTCGGCCCCACCAGGGCCACGAACTGCCCGGCGGGCAGGCGCAGCTCCAGCCCGCTGAAGACCGCCGTCTGCCCGTAGGCGAAGCCAACCCGCTCCAGCGCCAGCTCCGCCGGCTTATCGGGGGGCGCAACGGGCCTTTCCGGCGCTGGCGGGGCCGGCCTCTCCAGCACCCCGTAGACCGCTTCGGCCGCCGCCGCGGCGTCCTCGGCGGCGTGGAACTGGCTGCCCAGGTTGCGCAACGGCTGGTAGAACTCGGGCGCCAGCAGCAGCACCGTGAAGGCGGGCAGGAAGTCCATCCTTCCGGCGAGCAGGCGCATTCCCACCTCGACGGCGACGATGGCCGTCGCCAGGGTGGCCATCAGCTCGAGCACCAGCGCCGAGAGAAAGGCCACCCGCAACACGCTCAGGGTGGCGTCGCGGTGCCGCCGCACCAGCTTCTCGATGCGCAGCAGCGCCCGCGCCTCGGCCCCGAAGAGCTTGAGGGTGGCCAGCCCGCGCAGGGCGTCGAGGTAGTACTCGCCCAGAAGCGAGAGCGCCCGCCACTGCCTCCGGGTCAGCCCCTCGGCCCAGCGCCCGATCAGTATCATGAACATCGGAATCAGCGGGGCGGTTACCAGCAGCACCAGCGCGCTCAACCAGTCGAGCGGGAAGACAATCAGCAGGATCAACAGCGGCAGGAAGGCCGCCTGGGCCAGGGCCGGCAGGTAGCCCTTGAAAAAGGGTTCCAGGCCGTCCACGCCCTCGGCGAGCACCGTCGCCAGACCGGCGGCCCCCAGCGGCAGGCGGGCCGGCCCCAGCTCCAGGGCCCGCTCGGTCAGGCGGCGGCGCAGCACGGCGGTAACGCTCGCGGCCAGCGCCGCCGCCCGCTCGCCGGCCCAGCCGCTGGCTAGCGCCCGCCCCAGCAGCGCCGCGGCCAGCAGCCCGAAGCTGCCGCCCAGCTGCTGGAGGTCGGCGCCCTTGAGGAAGGCGGCGTCGACGATGCGCGCCACCAGCACCGCCTCGAGCACCACGAAGACCCCCGCCGCCAGCCGCAGCCCGAGGCTTTGGCCGAGCAGGGCGGGGGTTTCGCGGGCCGCGCCCAGAAGGCGCCGGTCCAGATTCACTCAGCTACCCCTAGTAACCACCTTCGCCAACGCGCACGCGACCGCGGAAGACCCAGTAGGTCCAGCCCTGGTAGAGGAGGACCAGCGGGGTGAAGATGAGGGCCACCACCGTCATCACCCCCAGCGTGTAGTCGCTGGCCGAGGCGTTGTAGATGGTCAGGCTCCAGTCGGGGTTGAGCGTCGAGGGCATGACGTTGGGGAAGAGGGCGATGAAGACGGTGGCCGTGGCCAGGATGATGGCCAGGCCGCCAGCCCAGAAGCGATTGGAGCCCTCCAGGAAGCGGACCGCCACCAGCAGCGCCGCCGCCAGTAGCGGCACCAGGATGGCCAGGAAGCCCTTGGCGGCGTAGCCGGTGTAGCCGAAGAGGCCGATGACAAAGAGGACCACCGCCGCGACCGCCACCCACCACCAGAGGTCGGCGATCGCCCGGGCCCGGTCGGCCAGGTCGCCCTCGAGCTTGAGGCTGAGGAAGTTGGCCCCGTGCATTATGAAGACGGCCACCGCGGCCACCCCGCCGAGCAGGCCGTAAGGGTTGAGCAGCGTCCAGAAGGTGCCGGTGTACTGCATGTGGGCGTCAATCGGCACGCCGCGGACCAGGTTGGCGACGGCCACGCCCCAGAGCAGCGCCGGCGTGAAGGAGCCGAAGAAGATGGCCCAGTCCCAGCGGTTGCGCCAGGCCGGGTCTTCGTTCTTGCTGCGGTACTCGAAGGAGACGCCCCGCAGAATCAGCGCCAGCAGCATCAGGAATAGCGCCAGGTAGAAACCGCTGAAGAGGGTGGCGTACCAGTGCGGGAAGGCGGCGAACATCGCGCCGCCGGCGGTTATCATCCAGACCTCGTTACCGTCCCAGACGGGCCCGATGGCGTTAATGATGGCCCGCCGCTCGGCGTCGTTCTTGCCCAGGAAGGGCATGATGGTGCCGACGCCGTAGTCGAACCCCTCGAGGAAGAAGAACCCCGAGAAGAGAACCGCGATGAGAATGAACCAGATAACGTGCAGATCCATGACCGCCTCCTAGTAGACGAGCGCCCCTTCTTCTTCGGCGCTTTCGCTCATCGAGCGCTGGGCGAACTTGATCATCAAGCCGAGGTCGATGAGGCCGAGAATCAGGTAGAGGACGTTGAACCCGATCAGGCTGATCAGTACCGTACCCGCGGGCACCACCGAGGCCGGGGTGACCGCCTCGCTGGTCTTCAGCAGCCCCTGGACTATCCAGGGCTGGCGGCCGATCTCGGCCACCCACCAGCCCGTCGAGTTGGCGATGAAGGGCGTCGCCACCATCCAGATAGAAGAGACGAGGAAGGCCCGCGAGGTCTCGAAACGGCCCCAGAGCGCCAGGCCCCAGAGCGCCAGGAGCAGCATCAGGCCGCCTATCAGGACCATCACCCGGAAGCTCCAGTACGTCCACTTGACGGGCGGGATGTAGTTGCCCGGGCCGTACTTGGCCTCGTACTCCTTCTGGATGGTCTTCATGCCGGTGATGCTGCCGGAGAGCTTGTTATAGGAGAGCAGCGAGCCCAGGTAGGGAATCTCGATGTTGACCGGGTTCTCCTGGCGGTTCTCGTCGATGATGGCGAAGAGGCTCCAGGGGGCGGGGTCGGGGGTGTCTTCCCAGACCGCCTCCATGGCGGCGAACTTCATCGGCTGCTCGTGGATTATGTACTGGGTCTGGAAGTGGCCGACGGTGGCGACCATGATGGAGCCGATCAGCGCCGCGGTCACGCCTATCTTCATCGAGGAGGTGAACTCGGGCGTCTCGCGGTCGCGCAGCAGGTGCCAGGCGCTGACGGCCATGATGAGGAAGGCGGCGGTCGAGATGCCGGCGAAGAAGACGTGCCAGAACTGGAACCAGACGTTGGGGTTGCTGACCAGCGCGAAGAAGCTTTGCAGCTCGGCCCGGCCGTTGCGGAGCACGTAACCGGTGGGGTGCTGCATGAAGGAGTTGGCCGTCAGAATCCAGAAAGCCGACAGGTTGGAGCCCAGGGCCACCAGCCAGATCAGCGCCGCGTGGAGCTTCTTGGGCAGCTTGTCCCAGCTGAAGACCCAGACGCCGATGAAGGTGGACTCCATGAAGAAGGCCAGCAGCGCCTCGATCGCCAGCGGGACGCCGAAGATGTCGCCCATGAACCGGGAGTACTCGGACCAGTTCATGCCGAACTGGAACTCCTGGACCAGGCCGGTGGCGACGCCGATGGCGAAGTTAATCAGGAAGAGGTGCCCCCAGAATTTGGTCATCCGCTTGTACTTCTCGTCGCCGCGGGTGACGTAGAGGGTCTCCATCACCGCCACCAGGATGGCCAGCCCCAGCGTCAGCGGGACGAAGAAAAAGTGGAACGTGGTCGTGGTGGCGAACTGCAACCGTGCCAGTGCTACTTCCGTCATATTCCGACCTCCTTGCCCCTCGGTCGCACATGCTATTGAGATTGATAAGCATGTGCATTTCTACCATCCGAATTATAGTATTCATACCCGATTGGTCAAGCTTTGCGGCGGCGGAGCGGCGTTGTGTACCACTCTTTGATTTTAGCGCAACCATCGCAGATTGCGTTCGGATGAATTGTGCAGAAGGTTGCCGTACGGGAAGAAGGATGCTGCTTGTTCAGCCGTCTACCGGAGTAGGCCGGCCCTCCCGGTCGATCGCCACGTAGACAAGCTCGCCGCTGGTGGCCAGCTCGCGGGTTTCCGCGCCGCCGCCGAAGGCCTCGCGGTAGACCTCGACGGCCACGGTAATCGAGGTGCGGCCGACGCGGGTGACCCGGGAGACGAGCTCGAGCACGTCGCCGGAGCGGATGGGCACCTTGAACTCGACCCGGCCGACGGCGACGGTCACCACCGGCTTCCGGGCGCGCCGGGCGGCGGCGTAGGAGCCGGTCTTGTCCATCAGCCCCAGCACGTAGCCGCCGAAGGCGTTGCCGAGGGGGTTGGTGTCTTCGGGGAAGACCATCTCGAGGGTGCGGGCTTCGGCGCTCTCCATGCCCCGATGCTATCACCGGCGGGGCATTTTGTTTTTGCCGGCGGCGGCGATCCGTGGTGTGATAGGGGTATGGCCGAGGTACGTTCGCGGCCCGGGCGCAAGACGCGCCCGAGCCCCAAGGCGCGCAGCAAGCGCAAGGTAACCTCGGCGGGCGGGGTGGTCTTCCGCGGCTGCCGCCGGCCGCGGGTGCTCTTGATAATGCCGGCCAAGGGCAAGCGCCGTCGCTGGAGCCTTCCCAAGGGGCGGGTGGAGCCGGGCGAGCGCTACTGGCAGACGGCCAGGCGCGAGGTGCGCGAGGAGACCGGCGTCAACGTCAAGGTGCTCGACCCGCTGGAGCGGGTCCGCTACTACTTCATGGCCCACGATGAAGAGAGCGTCGAGGTCAATAAACGGGTCCACTACTTCCTGATGCGCTACGAAGGGGGCGAGTTGCGCCCCCAGCTGGAGGAGGTGCGCCGGGTTCGCTGGGTGCCGGTGGAGGAGGCCGAGCGGATGCTGGCCTTCGAAAACGAGCGCCGCGTCTTCCGGGCGGCGCTGGAGCGCTGGAGGAAGAGATGCAAGAAGAACGCCTGACCATCGATCTCTACGAGCTGACCATGGCCGACTCCTACTGGCGGCGGGGGATGAACCGGCCGGCGGTCTTCGAGTTATTCGTCCGCCCGCCGGTGCCGAACCGCCGTTTCCTGGTGGCCGCCGGAATCGAAGCGGCGATCGACTACCTGGCGGGGTTGCGTTTCGACGCGGCGCAGCTGGACTACCTGCGCTCGCTGGGCCTTTTCTCCGCCGGGTTTCTCGACTACCTGGCCGGCTTCGCCTTCAGCGGCGAGGTCTGGGCGGTGGACGAGGGCGAGCTGGTCTTCCCGGGCGAGCCGATTCTCTACGTTCGCGCCCCGCGAATCGAGGCCCAGATAGTCGAGACCTACCTGCTCAACGTGGTCAACTTCCACACCCTGATCGCCTCCAAGGCGGCGCGCATCCGCCTGGCGGCGGGAGCGGCCAGCCTGGCCGACTTCAGCCCCCGCCGCGACCACGGGCCGGGCGCGGCGCTGGGGGTGGCCTACGCCAGCTATCTGGCCGGTTTCGGCGGCACCTCGAACGTCGCCGCCGGCCTCAAGTGGGGGATTCCGGTCATCGGCACCATGGCCCACTCCTACGTCATGAGCTTCCCCGACGAGCTCGAGGCCTTCCGCGCCTTCGCCGCCGACCACGACCGGCCGGTGCTGCTGATCGACACCTACGACACCCTGCGCGGGGCCGAGCGGGCGCTGGTGGTAGCCCGCGAGCTGCGAGAGGCCGGGCGTTCGCTGGCCGGGGTGCGGATCGACTCGGGCGACCTGCCCACCCTGACCCGGCGGGTGCGCCGCCTATTCGACGAGGCCGGTTTCCCCGAGGTGCAGATATTCATCTCCGGCGACCTCGACGAGTACCGGATCCAGGCCTTCCTGGCCGCCGGCGGGGTGGCCGACGGTTACGGGGTCGGCACCCGGCTGGGCACCAGCTACGACCTGCCGGCCCTCGGCGGCGTCTACAAGCTGGTCGAAGACGAGAGCGGCCCCCGGGCCAAGAAGAGCCCCGGAAAGCGAACGCTGCCAGGGCGCAAGCAGGTCTGGCGCCGCCAGGAGGGCGACGGCTGGCGCGACGTGCTGGCCCTGGCGGACGAAGAGCAGGCGGGCCGGCCCCTGCTGCGCCGGCGTCTGGTAGGGGTGCGCCGGCAGAAAGAGGCGGAGCCGCTGGAGCAGGCGCGACGGCGGGTGACCGCGGCGCTGGCGGAGCTGCCCGAAGACCTGAGGGTCATCGCCCACGAGGCGCGGCCCGGTTACCCGGTGGAGCTAAGCCCGGCCCTGGCGGCCCTCGCCAGGCAGGTCGAGAACGCGGGCGACTAGGCGGGCGGCGGCCTGGCGCGGCGTCAGCTCGCCGGCGGCCACCGCCCTGACCAGTTCGTCGCCGCCGCGGGCGCTCTCCAGGCCCAGCGCCTGAATCACGCTGGCTATCTCGAAGCGGGCCCGCTCGAGCCGGTGGGGCTCGAGCAGTCCGTGCTCTTCCAGGTGACGGTGGTGCTCCTCGATGGCCTGCAAGAGCTCGGCGGTCCCCTGGCCGGTGGCGGCGACGGTGGTCAGCACCGGCACCTGCCAGCCGGCGGGGCGGGGCGGGGCGAACTCGAGGGTGGCCCGCAGTTCCTGGACTACCCGGTCACCGCCGGGAAGGTCGAACTTGTTGACCACTATCAGGTCGGCTATCTCCATGACCCCGGCCTTGAAAGCCTGGACCGCGTCGCCGGCCGCCGGCGTCAGCACCAGGACGGTGGTGTCGGCCACCCGGGCGATGTCTACCTCGCTCTGGCCGACGCCCACGGTTTCCACGAATATCCAGTCGAAGCCGAAGGCTTCGAGCAGGGCCAGCGCCCCCACCGTCGCCCCGGCCAGCCCGCCCAGCGAGCCGCGGCTGGCCATCGAGCGGATGAAGACGCCCTCGTCCTTGTGGTGGCGCATCATCCGGATGCGGTCGCCCAGGATGGCCCCGCCGGTAAACGGCGAGCTGGGGTCGACCGCCAGCACCGCCACCGTCTGGCCGCGCTCGCGGACCGCGCCTATCAGCCTGTCGGCCAGGGTGCTCTTGCCGGAACCGGGGCTGCCGGTCAGGCCGACTACCCGCGCCCGGCCGCGGCCGCGGGCCCGTTTGAGCAGGGCCTCCCCTTCGGGAAGCCCCGACTCCACCCAGGTCAGCGCCCGCGCCAGGGCGCGCCGGTCGCCGGCGAAGAACGACTCGGCGACGTTCATCTACGGGTGGACGAAGACCGGCACCCGGGCCCGCTCGAGAATCTCGCGGGTAACCGAGCCCATGAAGCGGTTCTGGCGGCTCTTGCCGATGAAAACGGCGTCCACGTCTTCCTCGGCGACGACCTTGCAGACCGCCTCGACCGGCTTGGCCTCCAGCAGCAGGGGGCGGGCGCCGTACTGGCTGGCCAGCTCCTCCAGCTGTTTGGCCAGTTTCTCGACCAGCGCCTGGCGCTGCTGCTCTAGCTCGGGGTCGGGCATGTGGATGGGAATCGGCGGCTCGGGGATGGGCTCGAGGCTGTGCATCAGGGTAATCCGCGCCCCCAGGGCGTCGGCTATCTTCTTGGCGAAGCCCAGCGCCCTGATGGAGGGCTCGGCCAGGGCGGTGCCCACCAGGATGTGGCGGATGGGCCGGACCTCGGCGTCGGCCTTGACGGCCAGCACCGGCCTGCCGGAAAGCTCGATGACCCGCTCGGTGATGGAGCCGAGCACCCGGTCCACCAGGCTGTCGAGGCCCTGGGTGCCCATGGCTATCAGGTCGACGTCGTACTTTTTCGCGTAGTCGAGGATTACCTTCAGAGGCTTGCCGACCTCGAGGTGGTGCTCGGCGTCGGAGTCGAGGGTGGCCAGGTGTTTGCGGGCCTGCTCGATGCCCTCCTGCTGAACTTTCTTGACCACCTCGTCGAGGCTCTGGGTCCAGTAGTCGCCGTAGATGGGCATGCTCGGCGGCGGCTCCATGGTGTGCAGCAGAATCAACCTGGCCTTAAGGGGGTCCTTGAGCTGCTTGGCGACCTCGAGAGCCTTCATGGACGCTTCGGAAAAGTCGGTCGGATGCAGTATCTTCATGCTTCTCCTCCTCTGGCCGTGCAGGCCACCTCCACCTTGACGTCTTTGGGCAGGCGGGCCACCTCGACCACCGCCCGCGCCGGGTACGGCTCGCTAAAGAAGCCGGCGTAGACCTCGTTGAACGCGGCGAAGTCGTTCATGTCGGCCAGGTAGGCGGTCACCTGGACCACCCGGCTCAGGCTGCTGCCGGCGGCCTCGAGCACCGCCCGCAGGTTCTCCAGCGCCTGGCGGGCCTGGGCTTCGATGCCGCCGCTCACCAGCTCGCCCGCCGGCGTCAGCGGTATCTGGCCGGAAACGAAGACCCAGCCGCCGGCGGTCACGGCCTGGCTGTACGGGCCGATGGCGCTGGGGGCCCGGTCCGTCTGTACCCGTTGCATAGGCACCTCCTACCTTTTATTAAACAGCAGAACGTAGAGGAGCAGGCTGATATAGACAACCAGAAAGATGATGTCGCGCCAGCGCTGCCAGAAGCCGCGCGGCCGGTCCGGCTCCAGAACCTGAGTCTGGACGGTGCTCCCCTCCTGGCCCAGCGCCAGCACCACCGGCTCGCCGCCCTCCAGCGGCAGGGCCCAGGCGGGGGGCGGCTTTTGCGGGGGAATGCGGTTGACCGCGACGACGACGGCGCTGATATTGTCGGGCCCGCCCCACTCGTTGGCCAGCTTGACCAGCCGCTCGACCGCCTCGGCCGGCGGCAGCTCTTCGAGTATCTCCTGCAAAACCGAGTCTTCCAGGACGCCGGAGAGGCCGTCGCTGCAGAGCAGGAAGCGGTCTCCCGGCTGCACCTTGAGGCCGATCAGGTCGACCCGCGCCTCCGGGAAGGAGCCGAGGGCGTTGGTGATGACGTTGCGCCAGCGGTGGTTGCGGGCCTCGCTGGGCGTCAGCAGCCCCTGGCGCATCCGCTCGGCGACCCAGGAGTGGTCCTGGGTCAGCTGGGTCAGCACGCCGTCGCGCAGCAGGTAGGCCCGCGAGTCGCCGACGTGGGCGATGATCGCGTAGGGGAGGTTGAGGGCCAGGGCGGTGGCGGTGGTGCCCATCCCCCGCGACTCGGGGCGCTGGCCGGCCGTGTAGATGGACTCGTTGGCCTCCTCGAAGGCGTCGAGCAGCAGGTTTGGAGAGGGCTCTTCCTCGCGGACGACGTCGACGATGTTCTTGACGGCCATCCGCGAGGCCAGCTCACCGGTGCGGTGCCCGCCCATGCCGTCGGCGACCACGAAGATGCCGTAGGAGCCGTTGACGTGCTGCCCGACCGCGTCCTGGTTGGTGGTGCGCTGGCGACCGGGGTGGGTCAGTGCGGCGGCTTCGACGGCGGGAATGCCGTCGTTCGGTGCGGGCATAGCGAAATTATACGTCATAAGCGGGCGTGGGTTTATAAAAAGTTTTTACATGAGAAACGGAACCCGCCCGATTTCACCCGCGGCTGCCGCCGGCGGGGTTATAATTGGAACCGCAGTACAAACGGAGGTGGCTGAAATGAAGGCTCTAAGGTTTATGGCCGTAGTTTCGTTGGCGGTGGCGTTTGGAAGCGCTACCATGGCGGCGGGGGTGACCCTGCGCATCTCCTGTGGCGCGGTGGGGCAGGAGCTGGAGCTCTGCACACAGGGCGCGCAGGCCTGGGCCGCGGAGACCGGCAACAAGGTCGAGGTGGTCTCCACCCCCAACTCGACGACCGACCGCCTGGCCCTCTACCAGCAGCAGCTGGCGGCCGGGTCTTCCGACATCGACGTTTACCAGATCGACGTTATCTGGCCCGGCATCCTGGGCGACTTCTTCATCGACCTGAACGACTACGTTTCTCCCGACCTGGTCAAGGAATTCTTCCCGCGGATAATAGCCGCCAACACCGTTGACGGCCGTCTGGTGGCGCTGCCCTGGTTTACCGACGCCGGCCTGCTTTACTACCGGACCGACCTGCTCAAGAAGTACGGTTACAGCGCGCCGCCCGCGACCTGGGAGGAGCTGACCGAGATGGCCGCCAAGATCCAGGCGGGCGAGCGGAAGGCGGGCAACGGCAGCTTCTGGGGGTTCGTCTTCCAGGGCAAGGCCTACGAGGGGTTGACCTGTGACGCGCTCGAGTGGGTCTTCTCCTACGGCGGCGGCACCATCGTCGACCAGGACGGCAACATCACCATCAACAACCCGAAGGCCGCCAGGGCGATAGACGAGGCGGCTGGCTGGGTCGGCAAGATCGCCCCTCCGGGCGTCACCAGCTACCAGGAAGAGGAGGCCCGCGGCGTCTGGCAGGCGGGGAACGCCGCCTTCATGCGCAACTGGCCGTACGCCTACTCGCTCGGCAACAGCCCCGACAGCCCCATCAAGGGCAAGTTCGACGTAACCGTGCTTCCCAAGGGCGGCCCCGACGGCCAGCACGCCGCCACCCTGGGCGGCTGGCAGCTGGCGGTCTCCCGCTTCAGCAAGCACCCCAAGGAGGCGGTCAGCCTGGTCGTATACCTGACCGGTTACGAAGAGCAGAAGCGGCGCGCCATAAAGGGCAGCTTCCTGCCCACCCGGCCGGCGCTCTACAAGGATCCGGACGTCCTGGCCGCCAACCCCTTCATGGGCAAGCTTTACGACGTCTTCGTTAACGCGGTGCCGCGCCCCAGCGCCCAGACCAAGCAGAAGTACAACCAGGTCTCGAGCGCCTTCTGGACCGCGGTTCACAACGTCCTCGTCGGTCAGACCGACGCGACCACCTCGCTGCGGATGCTGGAGCAGCAGCTGAAGCGCATCAAAGGCAGGGGCTGGTAGTCTTTACAGCGCCCCCGCCGGCGCCGCCGGCGGGGGCGCGCCACGGAGCAGGCCATGAGCAAAACTAGCCGTCTGGCCGCCCGCCGCACCCGCACCGCCTGGCTGTTCTTGCTGCCCAGCCTGCTGGTCTTGCTGCTGGTGGCCGCCTATCCGCTCTGGCGGACGTTTCAACTGAGTTTTTATCAAGTCAGCATCCTCCAGTTCCCGCTCAAGCCCGAGTGGGTCGGCCTCGACAACTACCGCTACCTGCTTTCCGACCCCTACTGGTGGATCAGCCTGAAGAACACCGCCGTGTTCACGGTGGTCTCGGTCGCCCTCGAGACCGTGCTGGGGCTGGGCATCGCCCTGGTGGTCAACGCCAACTTCGCCGGCCGCGGCCTGATGCGAACCGCGATGCTGGTTCCCTGGGCCATTCCCACCGTCGTCAGCGCGCAGATGTGGCGCTGGATGTACAACGACGTCTACGGGGTAATCAACGACCTGCTCCTGCGCGCCCACCTGATCTCCCAGCCGCTGGCCTGGCTTTCCGACCCCCACCTGGCGCTACCCGGGATAATCGCCGTCGACGTCTGGAAAACCACTCCGTTCATGGCGCTTCTGCTGCTCGCGGGTTTACAGTCCATTCCCCACGAGCTCTACGAGGCTTCCCGGGTCGACGGCGCCAGCGGCTGGCAGCAGTTCTGGCGGATAACCCTGCCGCTGCTCAAGCCGGCGCTGCTGGTGGCGCTGATATTCCGGACCCTCGACGCGCTGCGCGTCTTCGACGTTATCTACGTCATGACCGGCACCAACCCGACGACGATGAGCATGTCGGTCTACGCCCGCCAGCAGCTGGTCGACTTTGGCGCCCTGGGTTACGGTTCGGCCGTTTCCACGGGCATCTTCCTGATAATCGCCCTCTTCGCCGCGGCTTACCTGGTGAGCCTGCGGGTCGAGCTCGACTAGGAGGCCCGATGCACCGTCCCTGGTGGTTCAAAGTTCTCTTCTACCTGCTGCTGGCGGTTATCTTGGTCTACCTGATCTTCCCCTTCTACTGGGCGGTGGTCAGCTCCCTGAAGAGCCCCCAGGAGCTCTTCGAGACGCCGGTTCGCTACTGGCCGGCCCACCCGCGCTGGCAGAACTACGTCGACGTCTTCACCCAGCAGCCCTTCGGCCGTAACCTGCTCAACTCGGCGGTCGTCGCCGGCCTGACCACGCTGCTCTCGCTGCTCGTCGGCTCGACCGCGGCTTACGCGCTGGGCCGCTTCCGTTTCATGGGCAAGCACACCGTCTTCTACGCGATCCTCTCGGTTTCGATGTTCCCGCAAATCAGCGTGCTGGGCGGAATGTTCGTGCTTATCCGCAGCCTCGGGCTCTACAACACCTGGTGGGCGCTGATACTGGCCTATATGATCTTCACGCTGCCCTTCACGATCTGGGTGCTGACCAGTTTCATCCGCGAGATTCCGCGCGAGCTCGAGGAGGCGGCCTACGTCGACGGCGCGAGCCCGCTACAGGTGCTGCGCGTCGTTTTGCTGCCGCTGATGGCGCCGGGGCTGGTGACCGCCGGCCTGCTGGCCTTCATCCAGGCCTGGAACGAGTTCCTCTTTGCCCTGACCTTCACCATCGACAACTCCGCCCGCACCGTACCGGTGGCCATCGCCCTCTTCAGCGGGGCCAGCCAGTACGAGCTCCCCTGGGCGCAGATAATGGCCGCCTCGGTGGTGGTCACGGTGCCGCTGATACTCCTGGTGCTGGTCTTCCAGCAAAGGCTGGTCTCGGGCCTGACGGCGGGGGCGGTCAAGGGATGATAGCGGTCCTGGGCGAGGCCCTGGTTGACCTCCTGCCGGCCGGGCGGCCGGGACTGTGGCGGGCGCGGCCGGGCGGTTCGCCGGCGAACGTGGCCCTGGGCCTCGGCCGCCTGGAGGTGCCCGTGCGCTTCGTCGGGGGGCTTTCCCGCGACGGCTGGGGGCGCTGGATCGGCGAGCGGTTTCGCGAGGCCGGCGTGGAGGCGGCGGGGCCGTACAGCAACGACCCCACGCCACTGGCCCGCGTGGAAGGCGACGCGCGGGGCGAGGCGGCTTACCGTTTCTACCTGCGCGGCACCGCTTTCGAGGCGGTCGGCTGGCCCGGGCCCGGAGACGGCGCGAGGGCTGTGCACGCCGGTTCGCTGGCCGCGGCGCTGGAGCCGGCGGCGGGCGAGGTCTGGAGCGCGCTGGAGCGCGGCGACGGGACCTTTCTCAGCTTCGACCCCAACGTGCGTCCCGGCACGACGCCACCGGCCTTTCGCGAGGTTTTCTGGGAGAGGCTGGACCGCTTCGACCTGCTGAAGCTGAGCGCCGCCGACCTGGACTGGCTGGCGGCCGGTATGGAACGTCAGGAGGCGCTCAAGCGCTTGCGCCGGCGGGTGCCCTGGCTGGTGCTGACACTGGGCGCGGCCGGGGCGGCCGGTTTTTACGGGGACCACGAGGTGCACGCGCCGCCGCCGCCGGTGCGGGTGGTGGATACGGTAGGGGCGGGCGACGCCTTTACCGCCGGCCTCCTGGCCTGGGCCTGGAAGGAGGGAGTTTTTACGGGGCGCGCTCTCGACCGCGACGCGCTCGAACGGGCGCTGAACTGCGCCAGCCTGGTGGCGGGGTTGACGCTCGAGCGCAGCGGTGCCGGAATGCCGACGCGGCTTCAATTGCTGGAAGAAGGGGGCGAGGCATGCGTAACGTGAACTTTGAAGACTACCGGCTGGAAGACGGCGTTCTGTGGCTGGACGGGCCGCAGTCGCGCGCCCGTCTGGAGGCTTACGAGGGCGGTTACTGGCGGTTGCTGATCTGGCACCGGCCCGAAGACGAAAAGAAGGGAAGCTGGGTGGTGGACGCGCCGCCGCGGGTGGCGGCGACCCTCGAGCGTAGCGCCGGCGGGCTGGCGCTACGCGCCGCCGGGGCCGAGATCAGGGTGCGGCTGAAGCCGTTCGCCCTGTTCTGGGAAGGCCTGGAGTTCGCCGACCTGCAGGTGGGCGAGCAGCCCACCTGGACGACCGACGCCGCCGCCGTGGCCGAGGCCCTGGTGGGCGGCACGGCGCTGCGCGAGGCCGAGGACGGTTACCCGCTGGCCGGCGGGTACGCCATCCACCTGCTCGAGCGCGAGGGGCGGCGTTACTTTGGCCTGGGCGAGCGCACCGGTTTCCTCGACAAGAAGGGGCGGCGCTGGCTCAACTGGACGGCCGACTCCCCCGAGCAGCAGCCCGGAGACGACCCCCTCTATCAGGCGCACCCGTTCCTAATTGCCTTCGACGAGGGCCGCGTCCGCGGTCTCTACCTGGACGAGAGCTGGAAGAGCTCCTTCGACCTCGCCTTTCGCGAGGCCGGTCGCAGCCGTATCGCCGTGGAGGGGCCGACCTTCGACCTCTGGTTGCTGCCCGGCCCCGAGCCGGCGGCGTTGCTCGAGCGCTACACGGCCCTGGTCGGCCGCCCCTGGCTGCCGCCGCTGTGGGCACTGGGCTATCACCAGTGTCGCTGGAGTTACCCGGACGAGCAGTCGGTGGAGGGGCTGATCGAGGGCTTCAAGCGCCACGAGATACCGCTGAGCGCCGTCTGGCTCGACATCGACTACATGGACGGCTACCGGGTCTTCACCTTCTCTCCTTACCGGTTCCCCGACCCGCCCCGGCTGGTGCGGCGTCTGGCGGCGGAGGGCGTGCGGGTGGTCACCATCGTCGACCCTGGCGTCAAGAAGGAGGCCGGCTACCCGGTATACGAGAGCGGCCGCAAGATAGACGCCTTCGTCAAGAACCGCCGCGAGGAGGAGCTGGTGGGCGAGGTCTGGCCCCGGCCGGCGGTCTGGCCCGACTTTTCGCGGTCCGAGGTGCGCCGCTGGTGGGGCGAGCAGCACCGCGCTCTGCTCGAGGCCGGCGTGGCCGGCATCTGGAACGACATGAACGAACCGGCCGCCTTCGCGGTGGAGGGCGACGAAACCTTCGGCGTCGGCAAGACGCTGCCGGCCGACGCCCGTCACGGGGCGCGGCTGCACGCCGAGGTCCACAACCTCTACGGCCTGCTGATGAGCCGGGCCACCCACGAAGGCCTGCGCCGTCTGCGCGAGGGGCGGCGGCCCTTCGTCCTCAGCCGCTCCGGTTTCGCGGGCATCCAGCGCTACGCCTGGGTCTGGACCGGCGACAACAGCAGTTACTGGGAACACATGGCCATGAGCGTTCCCATGCTCCTCAACCTGGGGCTTTCGGGGGTGGCCTTTTGCGGCGCCGATATCGGCGGTTTTCGCGGCGACGCCAGCGGTGAGCTGCTCACCCGCTGGACCTGGCTGGGGGCGCTCTACCCGTTCATGCGCAATCACTCGGCCAAGACCAGCCGCCGCCAGGAACCCTGGGCCTTCGGTGAACCCTGGCTCGGTTACATCCGCCAGGCCATCCGCTTCCGCTACCAGTTGCAGCCCTACCTCTACACGCTCGCCGAGGAAGCGGCCCGCAGCGGCCAGCCGCTGATGCGCCCGCTCTTTTACCACTTTCCCGACGACCCGGAGGCGGCCGGCGTCTACGACCAGTTCATGCTCGGCCCCGACCTGCTGGCAGCGCCGGCGCTGCGCCCCGGCCAGCAGCGCCGTTTGGTCTATCTGCCGGCCGGGCGCTGGTACGACTTCTGGACCGGCGAGGCGGAGGCCGGCCCCGGCTGGCTGGTGGCGCCGACACCCCTCGACCGCGTTCCCCTCTGGCTGCGCGAGGGGCGGGCGCTGCCGCTTTCGGCCGGACGGCCCGCCAAAAGCGCCCACTGGGATCCGCTCGTCTGGCGGCTGACCCCGAGCGACCGGCTCGAGGGCCAGGTCTACACGGACGACGGCGATGGTTACGGGCCCGGCGAGCGGCTGAAGCTGACCGGCCGCTTCGACGGGAAGAGGCTGCTGGTTTCCCAGGAGCCGCTGACCGAGGCGGAGGTCTTGATAGAGCTGGTCGGCGCCGCCGAGCCGCGGGCGGCCAGCGGGCCGGTGAGCTTCCGGCGGGGCGTTCTGCGCCTGCCCTTGCGAGGCGGCGAGGCCTGGGTGGAGTGGTGACGCCAATCCGTCGTAGGCTAGGAGGCAGGGCCCGGCCGGAGCGGGCGGAGGCGCTATGCTGCTGGTTTTTGGCGAACTTTACGCGGAACTGCTGGCTGAAGGAGAGGGCCGTTTGCGGCCCGCCTTCGGCGGCGCGCTCTTGCGCCAGGCGCTGGCGGCGCGCGCGGCCGGGGCGCGGTTGCGCTTTCTCGGCCGGGTCGGCCGCGACGGCTACGGCCGCGCCATCCGCGCCGAGCTGAGCGCAGCCGGAATCGAGTCGGCCTTGCAAGAAGACGAAGACCACCCGACCAGCCTGCTGCTCGAAGGCGGCGAGCCGGTAGTCTACCGGGCGGCCGACTCGCAACTGCGCTCCCCGGGAGACCCCTTTTTCGAGGGCGGGGCGCTGCTTCACGCCGGCGCCTGGATTTTCGGCCTGGACCCGGCGCGGACGGCCGCCGTCGAGATATTCCGCGAGGGGCTGCGCCGCGGCCTGACGCTCAGCCTGGACCTGCGGGTGGCCCGCTGGGCCTGCCGGGGCGAGCTGGAGGAGGTTTTGCGCCCCTTCCTGCCGCTCGGCTACATGAAGACCGACGCCGCCAGCGCGGCGGCGCTGGGGCTGAAGCCCGGCGAGCTCTTCCAGTGGGCCGGCCAGGTTCTCTACTTTGACGACGGGACGGTCCGCCGTCTCTCGCTGTTCGACGAAAGCGGCCATCGCCTGCCGCCGGGGGTGGCGGCCGACGAGGTCTACGGCCGCTTCCTGGCGCGGGTGAGCGCCGGCGAAGGGCCCGACGAGGCGCTGGCCGCTTCGTTGCAGGCGGACGGCCGGAAGGGGAGTGCAGAAGAGTGAATCCAGAAAACGCTTACGCCGAACTACGTCAGTTTCAAATCGAGACCGCCTATTACCACAGCCTGGGGGCGCTGGCCGGCTGGGACCAGCGGACTTACATTCCCCGCAAGGGCCACGAGCACCGGGCCCGCCAGTTCGCCGCGCTGGCCCAGCTGCTTCACCGAAGACGAACCGACCCGCGAATAGGCGAGTGGCTCGACGCCGTCTCCGGAGCCGATTTTTTGAGCGACCCGGCCGCCCCCGCGGCGGTCAACGTGCGCGAGTGGCGGCGGGTCTACGAGCGCAGCCGGCGGGTGCCCGAGGAACTGGCCGTGGCGCTGGCGCAGGCGCAGAGCGAGGGTGAGAGCGCCTGGGAGCAGTTCCGCCGCGCCGACGACTGGGAGGGGTTCTGGCCGTACCTGAAGCGGCTGGTGGATCTGACCCGCGAGTACGCCGAGGCGGTCGGCTACGAGAGCGAGGCCTACGACGCCCTGCTCGAGGACTACGAGCCGGGGGAACGTGCGGCGCGCTTGCAGGAGGTTTTCGCCCTGCTCGGCCGCGAGACGCGCAGCCTGCTCGAGGCGGTGCTCGCCTCGCCGCAACAGCCGCCCGCCGGGGTGCTGGAGCGCGACTACCCGGTGGAGGTCCAGGCCCGGGTGGTCCGCGAGCTGGTCGGCCGCATCGGTTACGACCTGGAGGCGGGGCGGATCGACCCGACCACCCACCCCTTCGAGCTCTCCGTCGGCCCCGGCGACGTGCGCATCACCACCCGCTACTACCCCGACTACCTGGGCGCCGCCCTCTTCGGGGCGATTCACGAGGCCGGCCACGCCATGTACGAGCAGGGGCTGCCCGCCGAGCACTGGGGCACCCCGATGGGCGAGGCCGCCGGCATGGGGGTCCACGAGTCGCAGTCGCGGCTGTGGGAGAACGCCGTCGGGCGCAGCCTGGGCTTCTGGCGGCACTTCTACCCGCTCCTGCAAGAAAACTTCTCTTCGCTGGCCGGCGTCGGGCTGGAGGAGTTCCACCGCGCGGCCAACGCCGTCAGGCCCAGCCTGATTCGCGTCGAGGCGGACGAGCTGACCTACAACCTCCACATTCAGATTCGCTTCGAACTCGAGCTGGCCCTCTTCCGCCGCGAGCTCGACGTCGCCGATCTGCCCGGAGCCTGGAACGAGAAATACCGCGACTACCTGGGAGTCGAGCCTCCCGACTACAAATCCGGCGTCATGCAGGACGTCCACTGGGCCGCCGGCCTCTTCGGCTACTTTCCCACCTACACGCTCGGCAACGTCTACGCGGCCGAGCTCTACGGGGCCGCCCGCGCGGAGCTGGGCGATTTCGAGGAGGCCTTCGCCCGCGGCGAGTTCGCGCCGCTACTGGAGTGGTTGCGCGGCCGGATCCACGCTCACGGCCGCCGCTACCAGCCGCGCCGGCTGATAGAGCTGGCCACCGGCCGGCCGCCGGGGGCCGGAACCCTGGTCGCCTATTTGCGAGAGCGCTTTGGTAATTTATACGGCCTCTAACCGCCGGGACTGAAAAAAATCTACGCGCCGGCGGGCCTCCTGGGTTATGCTGAGCTTGAAAGACCCCTCGCTGCCGCGGGTAGCGAAAAAGGAGGTAGTGTATGAAACGTCTTTGGATTGCAGGCGCTTTTATCCTGGCAATGGCGTTCGCCGCTGGCGACAAGCTGGTGATCGCCTATCAGGGCGGTGCGGTCACCCTCGACCCGCACATGCGCAACGAGACCACCACCCTTTCCTGGCAGCACCACATTTTCGAAACCCCCTTCTTCTACTCCCGCGAGGGCAAGGTCGAGCCGGTGCTGGCCGAGTCGATCGAGAACACCGACCCCAACACCTGGATTCTCAAAATCCGCAAGGGCGTCAAGTTCCACGACGGCACGCCGATGACCGCCGAAGACGTGGCCTTCTCGATAACCCGTGCGGCGACCCACCCCAAGTCGCAGATGAAGGGCTACGTCGGCAAGGTGGAGAGCGCCACCGCGCTCGATGAGTACACGGTCGAAATCAAGACCAAGGTGCCCGACCCGCTGCTGCCGGCCCACCTCGACCACGCCGCCGTCATCCCCAAGGCCTACTTCGAGAAGGTCGGTGAGGAGGGCTTCGCCAAGCACCCGATCGGCACCGGACCCTACAAGTTCGTCGAGTGGCTCAACGCCGACCACCTCACCCTGACCCGCTTCGAGGACTACTGGGGCAGCAAGCCCGACTTCAAGGACGTCGTCCTCAAGAACATCCCGCAAGGGGCGACCCGCGTGGCCGGCCTGCTCTCGGGCGAGATCGACATAGCCGAGAAGGTTCTCCCGCAAGACTTCGCCCGCGTCGAGCGCTCGGGCCGCGCCACCGTCGAGCAGACGCCCGGCATCCGCGTCATCTACGTCGCCATGGACTACTGGCGCGAGTACGGCTCCGAGGGCCTGCCTGCGGGCGCCAAGAACCCCTTCCTCGACCCGGCCGCCCGCAAGGCGATTTACATGGCCATCAACGAAGAGGCGATCGTCAAGAAAATCATGGGCGGCGCCGCCACCGTGGCCCCGCAGTTCCTGACCAAGATTCACGAGGGTTACTCGCCGAACATCCAGCGCTTCCCCTACGACCCCAAGGCCGCCCGCAAGATGCTCGAAGACCTGGGCTATGGCGACAAGGACGGCGACGGCTGGCTCGAGCTTCCCACCAAGGACGGCAAGCGCGTGCCCTTCAGCCTGCGCATCGACTCGCCGAACGACCGCTACCTCAACGACGCCCAGATCGCCCAGGCCATCGCCAGCATGCTGCGCGACATCGGCATCAAGGCCGAGGTCAACGCCGTGCCCAAGAAGGTCTTCTTCCCCAACATGACCAAGGGCCACTTCACCCTCTACATGGCCGGTTGGGGCTCGATGGACTCGATCAACACCATGCTCTCGATGTTCCACTCCAAGGACGAGTCGGGGCTCTACGGGCGCTTCAACCGCGAGCACTACCACAACCCCAAGGTCGACGCCCTGATCGAGCAGGCCGCCCAGACCTTCGACCCCGGCCAGCGTAACGACCTGCTGGTCCAGGCCATGGACATCGCCATGCCGGTCGACGTCGCCTACATCCCGCTGCACTACGAAAACGTAATCGCCGGCGTCGCCAAGGGGCTCGAGTTCACCCCGCGCCCCGACGAATACCTGCACGCTTACGAGGTCAAGAAGAAGTAGCCGGCCCGGGGCGCGCCGCGGCAGCGGCGCGCCCCCGTTTTCTCACAAAAAAGAAGAGACAAAAACATGACGCGCTATTTGTTAATCCGGACGTTGCAAACGCTAATCGCGGTTCTGGCCGTGGCCACCCTGATATTTCTGGGTCTGCAGATGACCGGCGACCCGATGGAGAACCTGGCTCCTCAGGACATGAGCGAGGCCCAGGTCGAGGAGCTGCGCAAGGCCTACGGGCTCGACAAGCCGATTCACATTCAGTACATCCGCTTCATGGAGAATCTCCTGCACGGCGACCTGGGCATCTCCTTCTTGTCGGGGGAGCCGGCCCTCAAGCTGATTCTCGAGCGCTTCCCGACCACCTTCAACCTGGTCATGGTCTCGATGCTGATCGCCGTCGTCCTCGGTCTGCCGATGGGGGTGGCGGCGGCCATCCGCGCCGATACCTGGGTGGACCGCTCGCTGCGCTTCCTTTCAGTCCTGGGCATATCGGCGCCGACCTTCTGGATCGGCGTCATGCTCATCCTCATCTTCTCGGTCAACCTTGGCTGGCTGCCCTCATCGGGGCTTTCCAGCTGGAAGCACTACCTGATGCCGGCCTTCACCCTCTCGCTCTACCGAATCGCCCTCTTCCTGCGGATGGTGCGCTCGACCATGCTCGACGTTCTGGGGCAGGACTACATCCGCACCGCCCGCGCCAAGGGGCTGGCCGAGCGGGTGGTGGTCTACAAACACGCCTTGCGCAACGCCCTGATCCCCTTCATCACCGTCGCCGGCCTCCAGTTCGGCGCGCTGATGGCCGGCGCCGTGGTCACCGAAAAAATCTTCGCCATCCCCGGCATGAACCGGCTGGCGCTCGACGCCCTCTACGCCGACGACCGGCCGGTCATCATCGCCTTCATCATCGTCACCGCCGTCCTCTTCGCGGTGGTCAACCTGGTGGTCGACCTCCTCTACGCGCTGATAGATCCGAGGGTCCGCTATGCCTAAGAAGCTGCCCTGGTTTTCGATTCTGATACTCGTGGCCTTCGTGCTGGCCGCCGTCTTCGCCCCGTTCCTGGCCCCGCACGACCCCATGCAGGGCAACCTGATGGTCGCCCAGACCCCGCCGGCCTGGGAGGCGGGCGGCAGCTGGGAGTACCCGCTGGGAACCGACGAACAGGGGCGCGACGTTCTCTCGATCATCCTCTACGGTCTGCGGGTCAGCCTGGCGGTCGGTTTCGGGGCGGTGTTGCTGAGCGTAGTGCTGGGCACGCCGCTCGGCCTGCTGGCCGGTTACGTCGGCGGGCGGCTGGGCGAGGGCATCATGCGCCTGGCCGACATCCAGCTGGCCATCCCGACCTTCCTGGTGGCGCTGGTGGTGCTGGCTCTGACCGGCGGGGGCAACGTTTTCAAGCTGATTCTGGTAATCGGCATCGTCGGCTGGGCCGGCTACGCCCGGCTGGTGCGCGGCGCGGTGCTCTCCGAGAAGGAGCGCGACTACGTGGCCGCCGCCGAGGCGCTGGGCATGAGCCGGACGCGCATCATGTTCCGCCACATCCTGCCCAACGTCCTCTCGGTGATTCTGGTGCAGATGTCGGTCGACGTGCCCCGGGTGATTCTGCTCGAGGCCACCCTCTCCTTCCTGGGCGTCGGCGTTTCCATCGAGACGCCGGCCATCGGCCTGATGATCAAGCGCGGCCTCGACTACATCTACTCGGGAGTCTGGTGGACCACCACCCTCCCCGGCCTGGTCCTGGCCCTTCTGGTGCTGGCGACCAACCTGATCGGCGATTGGATGCGCGACGCTTTTGACCCGCGCAGAAGGGCGACCTGAAGATGAACGAAGCCGTCGTGAGCTTTACGCAGCGCCTGGTGCAGACCCCCAGCCCCTCGAAGAACGAAGCCGAGCTGGCCCGATTGGTGGTGGCCGAGATGAAAGAACTCGGCTACGACGAGGCCTACCTGGACCCGGCCGGGAACGCCGTCGGCCGCATCCGCGGCCGCGAACCGGGGCCCGGCTGGCTCTTGCTGACCCACCTCGACCACGTCGACGTGGGCGACGAGGCCAGCTGGCCCCACCCGCCCTTTTCCGGGCTGATAGACGAGGAGGGGCGGCTCTGGGGGCGGGGGGCGGTGGACATCAAGGGGCCGCTGGCGGCCACCGTATACGGCGCGGCCGCGGCGCGCAGGGCAGGCCCGCCGCCGCGCGACGTCTGGGTGGCCAGCGTGGTCGAGGAGGAGCTGGGCGGCGGGGGAGCGGCGCGGCTGGTGCCCGAGCTGAAGGACCGGGTAGCGGCGGCGGTGATCGCCGAGCCTTCCAGCCTGCGCGTCATCTACGGCCACCGCGGCGTCGCCCGGGTGCGCCTGGTGTTTCGTGGCCGCCCGCACCACGCCGCCCTTTCCCGCGCCGCCGAGAACCCCAACTACGCGCTGGCGCGCTTTCTCGAGCGCCTGGCGGTGGCCCGCCGCCCCCGCGACCGGGTCCTGGGTGCTTCCTCGATTACCCCGACCATCCTCCACGGCGATACCACCAGCGCTAACCGCACCCCCGGCCGGGTGACCCTGATTCTCGACTGGCGGACTGTTGGCGAGAGCCCCGAAGAGATGCGGGCGATGCTCGCCGACCTGACGCGGGGCCTGGAGGTGAGCTGCGAGGTGCCGCCTTTGTGGGAGCACGGCGAGCTGGAGAACACCCCGGGAGTGCGGACCGACCCCGACCACCCGCTGGTACGGCAGATGGAGGAGGTGCGCGAACGGGTGCTCGGCCCCGGCCCCCGTCCGGGCCTCTGGGCCTTCGCCACCGATGGCCGCTACACCCACGCCGCCGGCATCCCCACCGTCGGCTTCGGCCCCGGCGACCCGACCCTGGCCCACACCGAGCACGAGTTCATCACGATCGAGCAGCTCCTGGCCGGTATGCGCTACTACGAGGCGCTGGTGCAAGAGGCGCCGCCGAAATCGCAATAGGGCTCCGGGACGCCAGACGCCCGCGCCGGGGCTTTTGAACCAGGGGTCCGGTTACCCGCTTTTCCCTGACCTTCGTGGCGGAAGAGCGCGCAGTCGCCCGCGTGGGCGCTCGCGAAAACGGGTACGTGTTCGCGGAGGGCCGGACCGGCGTCCGTCTGGCGGATAAGGCGTGGCCGCCGGTTTTTGAAATCCGCGGCAGCGAGCGCCTCGGGGCGGGGCCGGCGAGTAGCTCCAGCGCCGCCTTTCCCGCGCGCCGGGGGAGGGAGCGCGGGCCGGCGCCGGGGGAGGCGGGCTTGACAAATGTAAGTAAGTAGTTATAAACTACGAGTGAAGAGAGGAGGTGCTGGCGATGAAGAACACGCTTGAGTGGATCAACGTGGTACTCGGTGGCTGGCTGTTCGTCTCTCCCTGGATCTTTGGTTTCACCGGCAATTCGGGGGCTGCCTGGAGCGCCTGGCTGGTTGGCGGCCTGGTGCTGATTCTGGCGGCCTGGGCGCTCTCCGACAAGGGCGTGTGGGAAGACTGGGTCAACGCCCTGATAGCGGCGATCGGCTTCTTCACCCCCTGGTTCGCCGGTTACGCTAGCCTGAGCGCCGCCGCCTGGAACATGTGGATAGTCGCCCTGGCCATCTTCGTGGTCGCGCTCTGGGCGGCATACAGCCCCACTACCGCCGCTACCACCTGAACAGCCGGCGCCGTCAGCCGGCGGGAGGCAGGCCTCCCGCCGGCTGGCTTGTTAGGATGAGCCCGAGGTACGAGGGATGCCAGCAACAAAACGTCTTCCTACCGCAGAACGCCGTAAGCAGATAGTCCACGCCGGGCTCGAGCTCTGCCGAAAAGAAGGCATAGCCTCGCTACGCACCGAGAAGATCGCCCGGCGCATCGGCGTGACGCCCGGAGCCCTCTTCCGCCACTTTCCTTCCAAGGCGGCGATTTTGCAGGCCATGGCCGAGTCGCTGCTGGAGCGGCTGGAGGAGACGGTCCCGGGCCCGCACCTTTCGGGCCTCGAGTGGATAGAGGACCACGTCAAGAAGCGGGTTCGCCTGCTCAAGGAAGACCCGCACGTGCGCATGCTCTTTTCGGAGGGCTTCGTTTTCGCCCTGCCGCCGGAGGCGCAGGGCAAGGTGCGCCAGAACTTCATGAAATCCTGGGAGCGCCTGGCCGAAAACGTCGCCCGGGCGCAGCAGCAGGGCGAGGTGCGCGACGATCTCGAGGCCCACGAGCTGGGAGCAGCGATAGTCGGCCTGGTTCAGGCGGTGCTCCACCCGCCGCTGGGCGAGCTGGCCGAGTGGAGCAACCCGGAAAGCGTCTGGCAGACGGTGGCCGACCTGATAATTAGCGGCCGCCGCTAACCGCGGCCGCGCGCCCGCCCGTTCAAGAACGCGAATGCGCCCCGCCTGGTTGGCGGGGCGCATTGCTAGCGGGTCGCTAGGCCAGCTCTCCGTCGGGGCCGGCGACGGTGCCGGGAATCTTGAGCTTCTGGCCGACGTATATCTTGTTTGGGTCGGCCAGCCCGTTGGCGTTGGCTATCTTCATGTAGGCGCCGCGGGAGGCGCTGCCGTAGTAGCGCAGGGCGATACCGGAGAGGGTGTCGCCGGGCTGAACGGTGTAGACAACGTCGCCATCGTCGTCGGTGACGTTGAGTTTGGCGGCGCCGGCTATCACCTGCAGGCCGCCGGCGTCCACCCGGCCGGCGCCGGCGACGGCCTCCGCCAGCTCGCGGGCCCGGGCTGCCTCGGCCTCCGAGTCGACGGCGCCGCGGAGGATTATCCGCTCGCCGCGCTGAATCACGTCTATCGGGTTACCGGCCAGATCGGGGTCGGCCTTGATTCTGGCCAGGGCCTCCCGGGCGAGCGCCA
>Ga0256914_1001038_pt1 | contig 26497 bp, 29 predicted proteins | sample HulkmetaG_FD_191571 | JGI IMG/M metagenome (GOLD analysis project Ga0256914, IMG submission 191571) | Hydrothermal chimney microbial communities from Main Endeavour vent field at the Juan de Fuca Ridge, Pacific Ocean - Hulk | ecosystem: Environmental > Aquatic > Marine > Hydrothermal vents ... | reverse complement strand
AAAGCGGCTTTTTGGTCAGGTAGGGGACCAGGAACATGAAGGCCGCAAAGAGTCTTCGAAAAATCTTCCTATCTCAAAAGAAGTATCGAAAGGAGAATGTTCAGCACCAACGACGCGGAAAAGAGGAGACGGTAGATCTTCACCGGCTCCCGCTCGAAAAGCGAGAGGTTTTCCGGGTAGTAGGGTTTGACCTTTTCGGGATGGGTCAGTTCGTACTCCATCTCGCTATAGACTTCGTAGCGTCGCTCCCGGCTTCTCTCCACCGCCCGCATCACCACCGACTCGAGCCAGGCGGGGACCGCTTTGTTGAAGTGGCGTACCGGTTTCGGGATTTTGAAGGTCGGGGTCTGGAAAGGTTCGATCTCTCCGTAGGGATACCGCTTCGTGAGCGCCTCGTAGAGGGTGACGCCGATGGCGAAGATTTCGGTCTGTTCGCTGATCGGTTCACCGGCGAAACGCTCCGGCGCAAGGTAGCTTGGAGTACCGGCACGGGAGGCGATGGAGAAGATCTCGACGATGGAGCCGAAATCGACCAGCTTGAAGATCCGTTTGCCGTGTCGCTCGAGAACGAGGATGTTTTCGGGCTTGATGTCGCCGTGGACCAGATCGTATTTGAGCAGGTAGGCACAAGCGTTCAGCAGAAATCGGCCGAGGGAGATGGCATCCTCTACGGGGAGAGGCTTTTTCGCCGTCACCCCTTTCAGGGTCGGGCCGTCGAGATACTCCATGACGTAGTAGCGGAGCGTCCGGTTTTTCGGGATGACCGCTTTGGGGAAAAAGCCCGCTTTCAGGCGTGAGGCGTTCCACGCCTCCTGGACGAAGAGATCGAGCTGTTTTTCATCGTCGATCGCCTCGAGAGGCGGGAATTTCAGGACGTAGCGTACCCCCTTCTTCTCCGCCAGCCAGGTCCGTTCGTTCGCGATCAGAGGCTCCCGGAGCAGGTATCCGTCGATCCTCTCTCCCCGCTCCAGGCGGGTCGGAATCGGAAGATCGAGCTGCCTGAGCGAAGACTTCAGGCTCTCTCCGACCACTTCGATCACCACGGCGGTCGTATCGTCGGGCAGGTCGTCTCCCACCTTCCTGCTCGCCGCCTTGATCAGCGATGAGGCGCCGAGCCTGAGCTTCGCCTCGATCTCCGAAGGCTCCATCACCCTCCCGAGTCCGTCGCTGGCGAGCAGCACTACATCGCCGGTTTCGACATTGTTCTCGAAAAGATAGGGGTCGACCGTTTCGGCCAGTCCCACCGCCTGGGTGAGGACATGCTCCATCCCCGCCTCGTCGCTCACATGCGGAAAGGAGATCTCCTGCAGATGGCCGCCGCGTAGGAGCATGATGGGGGAGTCGCCCACATTGGCCCCGTAGAGGCGACTTCCGTCGATGACGACGATGGAGAGTGTGGTCACGTACTCGGGGCGTTCGAACTCGTCGATCCCCTCCCGATAGAGAATGGCGTTGATCCCGGCGATGAAATGGCGGAGCGATTTTTCGACGCTCCAACTCCTGGGACGCGTCTTGAAGTTGTTCATCAGGTAGTTGACGACGCGCCGGGCCGCCTCTCCACCCGCCTGCGCACTCCCGACCCCGTCGCAGACGATCCCCACACACAGATCGTCGATCACCTTTACCGTCGCGAAATCTTCGCTGACGAGCTCTTTCCCTTTTGCGAGCCCGAAACTGCTCACCCTGAATGGTTCCCCGGCCACTCTCTCCCCTTTCATGACTCTCCCCAAAGCGTCTTCGTGCCGAATCGGACCGTTCGCCCCGCGCTCCTAGGCCAGATTGGTATAGACGACCTGGACGTCATCGTCCTCTTCGAGCCTCTCGATCAGAAGCGTCACCTCGTCCATCTGCTCGTCGCTCAGAGCCAGCGGTGCGGTGGGGATACGCTGCAGCGACGCCTTCGTGATCCCGATGCCCCTTCGTTCCAGCGCTCCGCCCAACTCTCCGAATGCGGAATATTCACCGTAGATTCGCACGATCTGGCGATCCTCTCCGTTCTCCTGGGGCACCCGATCCTCTTCGAGCTCCTCCAGGCCGTGGTCGATAAGCTCCAGCTCCAGCTCCTCCAGGTCGATCTCCCCACTTTTGTCGAACTCGAAGACCGATTTGCGGCCGAACATGAAATCCAAAGAGCCGCTGGTAAGCAGCTCTCCACCGTTACGCACCAGTACGGCACGGATATTGGCGACGGTACGGGTCGGATTGTCGGTGGCGGCTTCGATATACATCAGGGTGCCGTGGGGACCCTTTGCCTCGTAGGCGATCTCCTTGATCTCGGCGGCATCCTTGCCCTGCGCCCGCTTGATCGCCGCCTCGATATTCTCCTTGGGCATATTCTGCGCCTTGGCGTTGAGGATCGCCGTACGGAGTCTTGGATTCATCTCCGGATCCGGACCGCCCTCTTTGGCGGCGATCGTGATCATCCTGCCCAGTTTGGGAAAGATACGCGACATCGCCCCCCACCGTTTGAGCTTGGCCGCCTTGCGATATTCGAATGCACGTCCCATTCAGAGATCCTTTGGAAAAAATCGGTCCATTATACTCAAAAAACCGGACGGAGGGCCAACGCCCGGCGGACTTCTAGATGCGCCCGCCCGCGCTCATGCCCCATGTGGTACGCCAGCGGGTCTTGACCAGGCTGATCCCTACGATCGCCACCAGGACCACCCCCGCGAAGAGAAAGAATCCCGCCGTATAGGTGTCGAAAGCCCCTTTGGACCAACCGAGAGTCTTGACCAGGGCCGTACCGCCGAGTCCGCCGGCACAACCGACGATACCGGTCATGATCCCCATATCCTTCCCGAAACGCTGGGGTACGAGCTGAAAGACCGCGCCGTTGGCCATTCCCAAAAAGGCCATGATCAGGAAGAGGACCAGGATGGCGACATAGAAGTTCTGCACCAGTGTGGCGTTGATCACCGCCAGCACCGCCACGCCTCCGAAAAAGATGTAGAGCGACTTGACCCCGCCGAGTCTGTCGGCGATGGAGCCTCCCACGGGACGGAGCACAGCACCCGCGAAGATGCAGAGCGCGCCGAAGTATCCGGCGACTACCTTGACATTCTCTTCGCCGAGATAGGCCTCTCCGAATTGACTCATATCGACCTGGTAGGTGTTCATCAGGTAGACCTTCATATAGTTGGCGAACCCGACAAAGCCGCCGAAACTGACCGCGTAGAAGAGGCTGAACCACCATGTGTCCCTGTCGCGCATGAGCTTCAGGTAGTCGGAGAGCCTCTTGGGATTGGGCTTGTAGACCGACGGTGGTGCGTCCTTGGCCATGAAGGTGTAGACGACGAAGATGAAGGCCGAAAGAAGACCTCCGATGAGAAAGACCGCCTGCCACCCCCAGAGCTCGGCGATCTTGGGTGCGAAGAGAAAATCGACGACGACCCCGACGTTCCCGGCGCCGGCGAGGCCGAGCACCAGACCCTGGAGTCTGGGGGGATACCACTGACCCGCCTGGGGCAGCGCCACGGCGAAAGAGGCGCCGGCGAAACCCAGACCGAAAGCGACCAGCAGCAGTTCGTCGTAGCTGATGCTCTCGCCACGGAAATAGCCGTAGAAGAGTGAAGCGATGACGACCGCCTGGGCCGTCAGGGCGGTCCGCTTCGGACCGAAACGGTCGACACCGAATCCCAGAACGATACGCAAAATGGCACCCGAGAGGATCGGAATCGCAAGCAGCGTCGCCTTCTGGTCCGGCGTGAGCACAAAGCCTCCGGCGGCCAGCGACTCGCTGATCTCCGTCGAAAGCGGACCGAGCATCGTCCAGACCATGAAACTGAAATCGAAGTACAAGAAGGCGGCCAGCAGCGTCGGCCAGTGGCCCGCCTTTTTCAACTCTCCAAACTTCATCGAAGCTCCTTGAGAAAATATCATGCCGCATTGTACCGATAACGGCCAATGGGTTGTGATGATTTTTTAATCATTTAACTTATAGATATTGCATGATTAAAAAACAGGCAATAGCCTCTTTTTGAATCTGCTAGACTTCCGAAAATGAAATTCACGACAGGAGAGTGGATGACACTCGAAGCGATTACAGGGCGCCATACGAAGCGCAACAAGATCGAGAGGCTGAAAGAGACCAGAAGCTACAAAGAGGCGTGGGATGCGCTTCAGGAGTACGCACGGAGAGGGTACGACGCCATTCTCAAGGAGGATATCGACTATTTTCTGAAGTGCTTTGGCATCTTCGACCGCCCGGCGACTCCCGGGAAGTTCATGATGCGTATCCGCATCCCTTCGGGACGTCTGAATTCGGAGCAGGCCGGCGTACTGGGCCGGATGGCGAAAGAGTACGGCGAAGACTCTTTGGATCTGACCACCCGGATGCAGGCACAGATCCGCCACCTGAGAATCGAAACGATCCCTTACATTATCGAAGAGCTCGAGAGCGTCGGGATCACCAGTTGGCAGACGGGAGCCGACAACTTCCGGAACATCGTGGCCGATCCGCTCAACGGCCTGGCCCACGACACCGTCATCGATACCGCACCTCTCGTGCGGCGGATGCAGGATCTGTGGCTCAAAAAGGAGGAGTGGATCGCCACGATCCCGAGAAAATTCAATACCTCGATCGGCGGTTCGATGACCAATCGCTGCAACCTCTTCGCCCACGACTGCTGCTTCGCCCTGGCAAACCGGGATGGAGAGTACGGCTTCAACGTCTACCTCGGAGGGAAGGTCGGTGCGATCGCCGAATCGGCCGACCTCTTCGTGCGTCCCTACGAGGTGGTCGATCTCTACGAAGCGCTGATCTCCATGTACCGCCGATACGGCTTTCGCGACAGCCGCAACAAAAACCGCCTCCACTTTCTGATCAAGGAGGCGGGAATGGCGCTGGTGGTCGATACCCTACAACGGATCGCCGGACGCGACTTCCTTCCTGCCGGCGAAACGCTGCTCAGACAGCCGCGCACCGAGGAGCGCGACGGCCGAATCCGACTCAGGGATGGGACCTACGCTCTGCATATGGTGGTCCCATCCGGAATCTTCAGCGGCAGTGCGATGATCGAAGCGGCACAGCTCGCCGCCGAAGAGGGAAACGGATCGCTCAACATCTCCACGACCCAGAACCTCTTCATCCTCGGAGTACCCGAAGAGAGAATCCCGGAGACGCTGGAGAAGAGACCCTACGACCGGTTCCACTGCGTCAGCACCCCCTACTTCAACCAGCTTGTTGCCTGCGCCGGTATCGATCTGTGCCCGTTCGGAGTCATCCCGAACAAACGTGACGCCATCGAAATGGCCGACTACCTGGGAGAGACGGTGCCGCTGCCCGCGGACGCTTCGGTACGGATGCACTGGTCGGCCTGCGTCAAAGGGTGCGGGGTCCACGAGCTTGGCGATATCGGTTTTCTCGGATGCAAGGCCAAACGGAACGGAGAGACGGTTTTCGGCGTCCATATCCAGATCGGCGGCAAGTCGACCCTTTCGCAGGAAGAGGCCTACACGATCATGAAAAGCGTCCCCCTTTCGGAGGCGAAACACTATGTCGCGGAGCTGCTGCGAGCGTACCGGAACCTGCGCAAACCGAGGGAGAGTTTCGAGCGGTTCGAAAGCCGGCTTCTGCGCCGATACTCCAAAGGGGCGATCGAACTGATTCTCAGGCTCAACGTCGATCTCCTGCTCCCGGGTGGCTACGAACCGCTCTCGTTCGATCCCCGGTGGCAGCCCAACACCGAACACAACGAGATCTTCCTCCTGGGGCTCGATCTCTACAGATCTTTGACCGGAGAAAAGGCCTATCAGGGCATCCACCTCTTCAATCCGATCGAAAAGGGAGCGCCGAAAGAGATCTGCCGGCTCAACCGGAGAGTTCCGCCGGAGCTGGGAAGGATCGTCATGAAGATGATCGCTCCTTCGCAAAAACGGTACGAAGTTTTCACGGAAATTTTACACGAACTCACCTCCATCAACAGTTGAGCCCTCCTGCTGAAGGCTCAAAATTCTGCCACTTTTTTGACACGAATCAAAGACAACAGGGGCGTTTTGCCCTATAATCGGGGAAAAGTTTTGAAAGGGGATTGTTATGGAACTTTTGCCACAAGATGCCGAAAAGATCGAAGTCCCGGGAGCGACCGTCGACTTCTACAGATATACGAAAGACGGTATCACCTATTATCAGTTCGACACATCCAGGTGCGGACCGCCGGAACCGATGGTCAATGCGATGAGCGGCCTGAAGCTACTCGACGCTCCCGACAAGAGGCTGGTCATGATCAACCATAAAAAACCGATGGGACTGCTCGACAAGATCGGAGACAAATACGAGATCGAGACGGAGAGTCTCGAAGATGGACGTGTCAAGCTGACGTTTGGTTACAAAGAGGGAGTGAGCGAAACGGCCGATCTCGGCGATACCGCCTGCCACGGCTGATTCCAAAAGAAAGAGGGGGAGTATTTCGATGTTTCAGGTATCCAGGGAGTTCGCCCCTCCCTTCTCACTGATTTCTCCATTTTTCACGATCGGTTCGCTCTTCTATCTGGTCGCGATGGTTCTGCTGCCGTTGTTCGGGGCGGAGAGCTCTTCATACGATCTTGCCGTGGTCGGGTGGGCGCACCTCTTTCTCCTCGGATTCGTGATGATGATCATCTTCGGGGCGATGGCCCAGCTCATCCCCGTCGTTTTGGAGGTGGGCCACTTCAGTGTCGATTTCTACTATCTCATCTGGCCACTCCTTGCGCTCGGTACGCTCCTGATGGGGGTCGGCTTTCTGCTCTGGCCCGCACTGCTCCCTTTCGGAGGGCTGATGGTGCTCGTCGCGATGCTGATCTTCCTCGCCGATACGATCCTGACGCTCCGCAAGGTCGAACGGGTCTCTCTGACCGTCAAGACGGTCGCGGCCACCAACGCCTTTCTACTGCTCGGAATTCTGGTCGGATTCGCGATGGCGCTTGGGATCGGAGCGGGTGCGGGTATCGATATCCAACAGTGGCTCGGTGCCCATATCGTGCTGGTTCTGGGCGGATTCGTCACCTTGACGATCGTCGGGATGAGCATGGTGCTTCTTCCGATGTTCGGGCTCTCCCACGGGTTCGACGAGAGACCGGTCAACCGCGCTTTCAGAATCATCGCCGGCGGCGTGGCCGCCTATACGGTCGGAGCGCTCTTCGACTCCGAATCGATCCGCTTCCTCTCGCTCCTGGCGATTTTCGGGGGTACGGGGCTCTATCTGTGGCAGATTTGGCTCATCTACAGGGCAAGAGCCCGAAAGGAGAACGATCTCTGGTTCCGCTCCATGGCGGTCGGATACGGTGCGCTCGCGGCGGCTCTTCTGCTCGCCCCCGTGGCCGTCATCGGACGGCTCGAGAGTGTGGCGCTGGCAGCCGGATGGTTTCTGGTCGTCGGATTCTTCACCTTCCTCATCAACGGCCACCTCTTCAAGATCGTTCCCTTCCTGGTCTGGTTCGAGCGTTTCAGCCCGCTGGTGGGCAAGGAGAAGGTCCCGATGCTCGCCGACATGATCCCCCAAAAGGCGGGTGAATACCAGTTCTGGTTCTCCACTGCTGGCATGGTGGCCGGAGGCCTGGGGCTGCTTTTTGGAAGCGACGAACTCTTCAGGGCCGGAGGCGCCTTCATGGCGGTCGGGGCCCTCTTCATGTTCATCTCCGTCCGCTGGATGATGAATTTCGGAAAAAAATAGAAACGACAGAGGATCTGATATGGGTGAAAAGATAACGAAAGAGCGAGTGTTCGACGCCATCCGGAAGGTGATCGATCCGGAGGTGGGATTCAATCTCGTGGAGATGGGGCTGATCTACGACGCGATCATCGACGATGAGAACAATGTCAAGGTGGTCATGACCCTCTCGACCCGGGGATGCCCTCTCCACCAGCTGCTGATGCAGTGGGTCAAGGATGCGGTCAAGGAGATCCCCGGTGTGGGCGACGTGGAGGTCGAAATCGTCTGGGAGCCGGAGTGGAACATCTCGATGGCCGAAGAGCACGTCAAAAAAGCGCTGGGCGGCGGTTGATCTTGGAGAGAGAGGAATGGATGCGCGAACTGCGCCATCTCTACGGCGCGGGCATCCTCTTCTTCTACTACGCCAAGTGGCCGATCCTTCTGGGGCTGCCCGCCATCTACTACGGCCTGGAGTATCCCCACAACGTCGTACTCGACATCCTCTGGATCTGGTCGCTCGCACTGGTGTTCAAGGATCTTTACGTCTGGTTCGTTCTCAAAGGGAGCTACTGCGAAGACAAACGGTGCGACACCGACACAAAAAAGGAGCGGAAAAACGATGCTGGAGATCACACCGAAAACGAAAGTCCATGATCTACTGGAGGCCTATCCGCAACTCGAAGAGTTTCTGATCGGGCTCAATCCCAAATACCGGAAGCTGAAAAACCCGATCCTGCGCCGGACGGTGGCGAAGATCGCGACACTCACGCAGGTGGCGATGATCGGCGGGTACGGCGTGGCGGAACTGGTCAACCGGCTGCGCAAAGAGGTGGGGCAACCGCCCCTGGATGCGGCGGAAGCAGAGGAGTCTTCACCGCAGAAGACACCACTTTGGATCTCCGAAGAGCCGGCGAAGATTCTCGACGCCAACGCCCTGCTGGAAGAGGAGAAGAACCCCCTCTCCGAAACGACCAGAGCGCTCAGGGCGCTTGAGAGCGGGGAGATTCTCCTCATCGAGAGCGACTTTCTTCCAGCCCCGCTGATCGATACCTTCAAAGAGCAGGGGCACGAGGTCTACTCGGCCGAGGAGAGCCCCGGCCACTTCCTCACCTACATCAGAAAATCGTGACCATCTGGGGCCAGAGCTCGGTCTGAAGAAGAATCCTCTTCACCCGCTCCTGCCACAGCTCTGCGAACCTCTCTCTCTCTTCCGGTGTCGCCCTGTTCTGCATCACCTTCTGCATCAGCACCTGCTGCTCCGGATTACCCGGGACGACGGAGGGGTTGTAACTCATCTCGATACGCTCTCCGTTATCGAGGCGGGTCAGACGAACGTCCCCTTCGATGTCGGCACCATAGGAGAGACGAAGGTTCCTCGCATAACGGCCGCCGAGCCCTTTGAAGCCCCCTTCGTTGGCCGCTCCCGTCACCAGCCCGATACAGCTGCCTATGACCCCTTCGACCCCTTCATCGAGCGCCCCGCGCATCTCGACCCTGATCTCTCCACGAACCGGAAGATCGTCGCGGTAGAGCTCCTTGAGGCCGATCTTCGTCATCAGCCATGCGCCCGCCACGGTGGGACAGGAGTGGCCCGCCAGCTTGACCATATCGAGATAGTCGTAGCGGATGCGCCCATCCCTCATGGCGCCGAGCGTCTCGGCCAGCGGATCGTACGTCTCGATCGGATCGACTTCGTCGAAAAAGTGAGGATAGTTCATAGGATTCCTTTCTCTTTGAGTGAATTGTAGAGCCGTGCAGCCCGTAGAATGTTGGCCCCATACAGGAGCGATTCGGCCAGGAAGAGTGCCCCGAGCAGTATCGAAGCGTAGGGTGTGACACACAGCAGCACCCCTCCCGCCAAAAGCGCCCAGTGGAGCCACAGATGCCACATCGCCCGTCTGGCGGGGATGATATCTCCCATCATCGGACACTCCATCACCCCTTTGGCATTGAGGTGGAACCAGACGAGAAACGGTACGATCTTGTAGCTCATCGCGAAGACGATGCTGAGTATGAAGTAGCCATACAGAAGTGCAGCGGCACTCAGCAACGCCTGGTTTTCGGTCGCGACACTCCCGACAAACGCCGCGACAGCGGCGACCAGCGCCGACAGGCCCGTCCGCCACAGCCAGACGGTGGCGTCGGCGACGGGCCGCTTGCGCTGCATCAGTCGTGCGAGCGTGACGAGCGCAAAGAGAAGAAGGAGGGCCCCCAGCAACAGGTCGATCGGTCCAAGAAGCGCCGGCACGGCAAACGCGGCCGCGGCATAGAGCAGCGTCAGGAGGAGAGTGGCCGCCGGGAGGGTTTCGCGCACCATCTTCGGGTAGGGCGGGGTGACGTAGAACATCTCGATCACCTGGAACGCGACCGCCATGATCAGCCCCCCGACCCATCCAAACAGCATGAAGTGCATATGGATGTCCCGCAGCCGGAGCGGATCTAATCCCAGATCATTCCCCATAAAGACGATCCCAAGAGCGGTGGCGAATACGAGACCGAATCCGAGACTCGCCAATGAGAGACTCATCCCTTTGACCGACGGGGTTCTGTTCTCCACCGCCGACAGCTTCGTGAGCATCAGGAGGACGACGAACCCAAGACTCCCAAGGAGCGACGGCAGCGCCGCATGCATCAGGAGATAGATGTCGAAAAAGAAGGAGGCGCCGATCAACAGTGTCCCAAGAAGGAGCAGAATGTGGACCCAGCGTGCATGGTAGAGCGGTTCGGAAATGGAGGCGCCGGCGAGAACGGGAAGCATCTGGAAAAGAGCCCCAACCATCGCCATACCCACCATGCCGAGCAGGAGAAGATGGACGATCGCGACACTACTGGGCGCACTCCACTCCAAAAAGGTGGAGGGATCGGAAGCGAGCATCGCTATGGCGGCCACTACGCCGAAGATGGGAGCCGTGAGGAAAAAACGGAGCACCACGCCGATCGGAGGCGCCTGGTCGAGCGAAAGCCCCCTGTCAAACATCGCAATACTCCGCCAGCAGACTCTTGAGATCGCAACGCCCTCTGTGGGCGATGAAAACGTGCCACTCCCCCTCCTCTTTCTCGCAGGCTTCGTGGTCGAAGCCGCCGCTCTTTGCGATCTGCAGCAGCGGAACGGGAAGCCTCGCAATCACAAGGTGCAACGCCTGGGAGGGGCCCAGAGTACGCAGAATCGCCACCGAGCGCTCCAGGGGTTCGGGGTGGGCCAGCCCCCTGGCATCCAGTTCGATGAGTTCGATCCCTCTCAACGCTCTTTCATCTTCTCGACGAGATCGGCCGCCTGGGCCGCCATCACCCGGTCGCACATCGCATAGAGCATCTGCTCCTCCTTCATGTTGTGCTGCTGCAGCAGGATCATCAGCGTATCGGCCACCGAAAAGAACCGCTCTTTGTCTTTGGCGTCGATCGCCTCTTTGAGCTGTTCGAGAAGACTCTTCACCTGCGTGTGTTCGTATCGCATCACCTGTGTCGGACCTTCCGTATTTCCGGTGGTCTCTTCGAATGCGGGGAAGAGGATCTCCTCCTCTTTGGCGAAGTGGTTGAGAGTGTCGATCATAAAGGTTTCAAAATGGCGGAACGCCTCTTCGAAATCGCCCCCGCTCGCCGCCTGCTCCGCCTTGGCGAAGGCTTCGTCACAGCTTCGGTGCTCTTCACGCATATAGTTGGATATTTCCATAATTCTCCGCTCCTAACGAAAAATGAGATAGATTTTTGCCATCAAAACGGCTGTCAACGCCAAAAACGAGACCAGAATCCAATCCATCTTTGTTTCCTCGAATCAAGGTAGTGCGATTGTACTGAAAAGTCGTTTGAAAAGAGTTGACACAGGTCAACGAGAGCCAACATTTTCTCCAAAAAAAAGGTGTCACGATTGTGTCATCAAAGCCCTTCGTTCAGGGGATATGTGACACTTTCGTGAGCTCTTTTTTTATGGCTCGGCAAGTAAAAAGAGTCTACAATTTCACTATCCGGCGAACGGATATCTCAAAGCCGGGTACCTGCTCCTTTAGCTTGCACAATAAAGAGCACCTTTTTGAAGCCGACAGAGCTTCGACACCCTATCGGAACCTGTCTTGAAGAGACGTTTTCCCGTTTCTTCGAGACAGGTTCTGCCCTGGGTGCCTCCAGAGCCCTCCACCGCACAAGAGCGGATGTGGGTTTTGCAGGCACCCCGACGATGCCTGCAAAAAACCGCGACATACAAAGATTGAACGATGCTGAAAGAGATTCTAAAACGAGACGGAACCAAAGAGGCGTTCGCCCCCTACAAGATCGAAGACGCGATCAAGGCGGCCTTCAAGAGCCAGAACACGACGTACGACAACACCATATTCTTCAATGTGCTCGAGCGCTTGAAACAGAAGAGGATCGCCGCGGTCGAAGATATTCAGGATATGATCGAGCAGGAGCTCTTCAAGGCGCGCTACTTCGATGTGATGCGCTCGTTCATGATCTACCGCCACACCCACAAGATGCAGCGGGAGCACATTCTTGGGCTTGTGGAGGATACGACCTTCGTCAACTCCACCGAAACGATCGAGGAGTACATCTCCAAAAGCGACTGGCGCATCAACGCCAACTCCAATACCGGCTACTCCCACGCAGGGCTCATCAACAACACCGCCGGAAAGATCATCGCCAACTACTGGCTCGACAAGGTCTACTCCAGGGAGGAGGGGTACGCCCACCGCAACGGAGACTACCATATCCACGACCTCGACTGCCTCAGTGGCTACTGTGCCGGCTGGAGCCTGCGGGTCCTGCTGGACGAAGGTTTCAACGGCGTACGGGGACGCGTCGAGAGCCGTCCGCCCAACCACTTCCGCGAAGCGCTCGGACAGATGGCCAACTTTCTGGGTATCCTCCAGAGCGAGTGGGCGGGAGCGCAGGCGTTCAGCTCCTTCGACACCTATCTTGCCCCCTATGTCTTCAAAGACAAGCTCGGCTATACGGATATCAAAAAGGCGATCCGCAGCTTCGTCTACAATCTCAATGTCCCGGCTCGCTGGGGCCAGTCGCCCTTTACCAACATCACGATCGACTGGACCGTCCCGGAGGATCTCAGGGAGCAGACACCCACGCGGGCCCAAAGACACCTGCTGAGCGGTATCGACGATCCGGATCTGCTGGAAGAGGCCAGACTCCGCGATCCCGAAATCTCTTCACTCGACCAGATGTGCTACCGCCACTTCCAGAAAGAGATGAACCTCATCAACCGTGCCTACTACGAGGTGATGACCGAGGGGGACGCAACGGGGCAGCCCTTCACCTTCCCGATCCCCACCGTCAACATCACCGAGGACTTCGACTGGTACGGGGAGAATACCGATATCCTCTTCGAAAATACGGCCAAGGTCGGATCCTCCTATTTTCAGAACTTTATCGGAAGCCAGTACATTCGCGACGAAAACGGAAACCTCGTCCCCAACGAAGAGGCGTACAAACCGGGACATGTCCGCAGCATGTGCTGCCGCCTCCAGCTCGATCTCCGGGAGCTCCTCAAGCGCGGCGGCGGCCTCTTCGGAAGCGCCGAAATGACCGGCAGCATCGGGGTCGTGACGATCAACATGGCGCGCCTTGGGTATCTGTACAAAAACGACAAGAACGGGCTCTACGAACGGCTCTCGCAACTGATGGACCTGGCAAAGTCGACTCTCGAAAAGAAACGAACGTTCATCCAGGAGCTCTACGACAGGGGTCTTTTCCCCTACACGAAGCGCTACCTTCCCGGTTTCAACAACCACTTCTCGACCATCGGGATCAACGGGGTCAACGAGATGATCCGCAATTTTTCCGGCGACACCCTCACGATCGCCGATCAGGAGGGGCAGAAGATGGCCCTCGAACTCCTCGACTTCATGCGTGATCGCATTCGTTCCTACCAGGAGGAGACGGGCAACCTCTACAACCTCGAAGCGACGCCGGCGGAGGGGACCACCTACCGTTTCGCCAAGGAGGACAGGAAGCGCTATCCCGACATCATCCAGGCGGGAGAGGGAGAGAACATCTACTACACCAACTCCTCCCAGATCCCGGTGGACTGGACCGAGGATCCCTTCGAGGCGCTGCAACTGCAAGACGAGCTGCAGTGCAAGTATACCGGGGGTACGGTCCTCCATCTCTATATGCGGGAGCGGATCAGCTCGGCAGAGGCGTGCCGAAACCTCGTCAAGAAGGTGATCACCAACTTCAAGCTCCCGTATATCACGGTGACGCCGCTCTTTTCGGTATGCCCAAGACACGGCTACATCCCCGGAGAGCACGAGTACTGTCCAAGATGCGACGAGGAGTTGCTCCAATCCTACGAAGAGGAGGATAAAGAGTGTTCATCGTTTTAGCCAAGGACCATTCGGTCGGAAGCTTCATGCGTCTGCTGTTTCATACGGCCGGCATCGTCATCCGTCCCGATTCCCAGGGATTCGTATCAAACCGATAGAAAGGAGAAATCATGCAGAGAAACGAAGAGATTCTCAAAAGAATGGAGGCGCGCCGGACGCGGTGTACCGTCTATACGAGAGTGATGGGATACCACCGCCCGGTCGAGAGTTTCAACATAGGCAAAAAGGGCGAACATCGCCAGAGAAAGCAGTTTGTTGAGCGATAAACCGATCTACGACATCACCCCCTTCACCCACCTGGACTATCCGGGAAAGCTGGCGTGCATCGTATGGTTCTGCGGCTGCAACATGCGGTGCATGTACTGCTACAACAGCGACATCGTTTTCGCCAAGGAGGGGCACTATCGCGAAGAGGATCTCTACGAGTTCCTGGAGCGTCGTGTGGGGCTCCTTGATGGCGTGGTCCTCAGCGGCGGCGAACCGACGCTGCACGATCTGCTCCCGATCTGCCGCAGAATCCGGAAGATGGGCTTTTCGATCAAACTCGACACCAACGGTCTCAATACGGAGACGATCCGGGAGCTCCTGGAGGAGGGGCTGGTCGACTATATCGCCCTCGACTTCAAAGCGATGAACGGAAAGTTCGGTTATATCACCGGCTCCAGCCGCTATCGGAATTTCGCCCAGACACTCGACTATCTCGTGTCCAACAACACTCCGTTCGAAGTGCGCACCACCGTCCATGCCGACCTTCTGCAGCCGGAGGACATCAACGCGATGATGTCGGTGCTCAAATCCCACGGATACGAGGGCCCCTACTACCTTCAAAAGTTCGTCGAAACCAGAAACAATATCGCCAACATGGAGCGACCGAAAAACGATTTCGACGAAACGCTTCTCGACGATACCCTCGAAATTGTCTGGCGATAGCCCGCCTCAGGTGGCCAGCAGATACCCCTGTCCCGAAATGTTCTCTATGAGGCGCCGGTCACTCTTCTGGCGGACACGTTTGATGAAGGTACGCAGCCTGTCGTCGCTCACCTCTTCATCCGGCCAAAGAGCCGTCTTGATCGCTTCGTTGGAGAGGTAGTAGTTGGGGCTGTGCAGCAGTTGGGCGATGAAACGGCTCTCCCGCCTGCTCAGATGGACCAGTACCCCTTTTTTGAAAAGCTGCTCGCTCTGAAGATCGTATTCGAAAGGTTCGATCAGCTTGATACGGTTCTCCTTCTTGATCCGCTCCGCCAATTCGCACAGATACTCGAGCAGCTCTTCGGGATCGAACGGCTTGATGAAGTACTTCACCACACCCGCGTCGATGGCCCCCAGAAGCTTCTGTTTGTCGCTGTAGGCACTCAGAATGATCACGGGCGTGGTCGGCTCTTCCGACCGGATCGCGGCGGCGAGCTGAAGACCATCCATTTTCGGCATCGTGATATCGGTGATGACGATATCGGGTCTGTGCTTCCTGTAAGCCTCCAGCCCTTCGATACCGTCGTGCGCGATCGTGAATTCCGCAAAATAGTCACCGATCGCCTCTTTGAGCAGTTTGGCCAGCGTCGCCTCGTCCTCCACGAGAAGAACCCGGAACCGGGCCAGTCTTGCACTACACGACATCGGCCGTCTCCTCCGCAAGCGGTATCCGGATCACGAAGGTGGCCCCGCCACCGCGGTTTTGCGCTTCGATGCTTCCTGAAAGCCCCTTCTCGATGATCATCTTGGACATGAAGAGGCCCAGGCCCGTCCCTTTGGCGGTATGTTTGGTGGTGAAGTAGGGCTCGAAGATCCGCTCCATCGCCGATTCGTCGATACCTCCGGCATTGTCGGCGATCTCGATCCGCGCACAATCCTCATCCCGAACGATCCGGATCGAGATCTTCTTGTCGGCGATCTCCTTCTCTTTGAAGGCGTCCTTGGCGTTTTGAAGCAGGTTGATGAGCACCTGGGAGAGCTCGTTGCTCACTCCCATCGCCCTGAGCGACCGGTCGACCGTGATATCGAGCCGGATATGCTCCTTCTCCAGCGATTTGCGCAGTATCTGCAGAGACTCGTCGAGACTTTTGGAGATATCGAACGCCTCTTTGGGTTTGTCGGGCCGGAAAAAGTTGATGAAATCTTCGATCGTCTGCGACATATTCTGGATCAGCGATTTGGCTTCGAGGTAGATCGCCTCCACCTGCTCGTCGTCCCGGCGAAGGGAAGCTCTCTTGAGGTTGAAAAGAGCCAGCGCCAGTTCGGTCAGCGGCTGGCGCCACTGGTGGGCGATATTGGCCATCATCTGCCCGAGGCTCGCAAATCGCGACTGCCAGAAGAGCATCTTCTGCTTCTCTTCGTTTTTGCGCACCTCTTCGCGGACCCGCTCCTCCAGGTGCTTGTTCAGTTCGTAGAGTTTGTGTGTCTGCAGCTTGACCCGCTTTTCGAGCGTCCGGTTCAACATCTCGAGTTCACGCTCTTTCTTCTCGAGCGCCATCTTGAGCTTCACCTCCTTGGTCACGTCGTACCGGATGGCGATGAACTCCTCGATCTCCCCCTCTTCGTCCAGGATGGGGATGATCGTCGTGTTGACGTAGAAGGTGCTGCCGTCTTTGGCACGGTTCATGACGGTCGATTTGTAGATCTTCTTCTGCAGAATCGTATCCCACAGGCGTTTGAAGTTGCTCGCCGGGACATCGGGGTGGCGGACGATGTTGTGGTTCTTTCCGATCAGCTCTTCGCGGCTGTAGCCCGAAATCTTGCAGAACTCGTCGTTGACGAAGGTGATGATGCCGTCGATATCGGTTTTCGAAACGATATTGGAACTCTCGATGGCCTCTTTGTACTGTTTGAACATACCGCTATTATATCGTGTTGTAACGCTTTTCCCATTCGTTGAATTCGGGGGAGAAGTAGTTGATGCGCACCTTTTTGAATTCACGGGTCGAGTAGAGGTAGCTGTACTCCCGCACACCGATCTCCTCCGCCATCTCCGTCACGATCCGCTCCACCTCTTCCCGGCTCTTTCCGTGCACCATCGAAAAGAGGGGGTAGGGCCAGTTTTCGAAGACCGGTCTCAGGTAGCAGTGGCTCACGGCACTGTAGGCGGCGACCGTCTCTCCGATCTCCTCGGCCCGCTCCTCCGGCACCTTCCAGACCACCATCGCATTGGCGGTGAACCCCGCTTTGCGGTGGTAGAGGATCGAGGCGAACCTCCGCATGATTCCCGCCCGTTTCATCCGCTCCGTTTCACGGGCCAGCGTCCCGTAGTCGATGCCGAGCGACTCCACGACCGGGGCGAAGGGTTCGGCCGTCGCTTCGATATCCTTTTGAAGCATCCGAACCATCTCGTAGTGGATCGGTTCCATCTCCATCGGTACCTTTTCACGCCTGCGAAGCCGCTCCTTCTTGGCGCGATCCCCTTTCACGTCGAGCTGAACCGAGATTTTGAACATCCTCTTCGTCGGGAGGATGATAGACTCCTCCGCCCCCGTCTCCCGCGCCAGAAGCTCCACCGTCCTTTCGAGACCGAGTTTCGAGTCGGGCGCGACGGCGATCGTGAACCAGAGGTTGAAAGGGTTGTCCCGTTCGTAGTTGTGGCTGACCCCCGGATGGCGGTTGATGATTTCGGCTCCTTTTTCGATATCGCCGATCCTGAAGGCGACCAGCGAGGAGCGGTAGCCGAGCGACTTGGTGTCGAAAATCGCCGATGTCTGGCGGATCACCTTCTGCTCTTTCAGCTTCGCATAGAGCGTCAGCAGCTCCTCCTCCGCACACCCCAGCTCCGCTGCCAGATCGGCGAAGGGGCGCCGCGAAACGGGAAAGCTCTTCTGTATCAGCGTCAAAAACTCTTTTTCCATACTCTCTACCGCGCTTCCAGGGCCCCAAAACCCCTCTTTGTGGAGAGGTGGGCCCAAATTTTATGCCCATTATAAAATTTTCCGCATTACACTTTCCTTGATGGCTATCAACGCCGTTTCAAGCGGCCTGTGATAAGATACTCTACCGAACCAAGAGAGCTGAAAAGGATGGGCGTTTGGCATATTTTCCGGCATTTATCAAACTCGACGATACAAAGATCCTCGTCGTCGGCGGCGGCCGTATCGCCGGCGAAAAGATCGGGAGACTCATCGACTTCACGAAGGAGATCGTCGTTGTCGCCCCCGAGGTGAACGAAGAGACACGGCGGCTGATCGACGATAATGGTCTGAAACTCTTCAGGCGCTCCTATCGCCCGGACGATATCGACGGTTTCGGCATCGTCGTCGTCGCCGTCGACGACCTGGCCCTGCAAAAAGAGATCTACGAAGCGTGTCAAACCCGTCACACACTCTGCAACAGCGTCGATTCGGTCGACTACTGCGACTTCATCTTCCCCTCCTACACCAAAAAAGGGGAGCTGACCGTCGCATTCTCCACATCGGGCATCTCCCCCTCCGTGGCGAAGTACCTGCGCCGGGCGATCGAGCGGACCATTCCCGACTCCATCGCCGGGTTTCTCGAAGAGATGAAACAGCTCCGTGCCTCGCTTCCCAAAGGAAAAGAGCGGATGAGGATGCTGGATGAAAAGGCGAAAGCCTATATCGAAAATCTCTTTCCAAAGGATCGGAATGTTTAGCAAAAAGATGATCTGGGCGCTACTGGCGGTCTTCGCCTTCCTGAGCATCAGTACGATGATCAGCAATATGCCCCAGAAGAAGGAGAAGCACGTCATCGAGAAGATCAGTGCCCACTTCCCCTACGAAATCACGAAGACGATCGGCGGTCTTGATATCCTCGACAAAAAGACGGGCGAAAAACTCAAGATCGACAATGCGAAAGTCTTTCTCGCGTTCGACGACCTTCTCAAGAAGTGGGGAAGTTCCCACCTTCAGTTGAAAGACTCGACGCTGCTGATTCTCGACGACAACGGTACGACCGTCGATACGATGCACCTGGATGCCAAAGAGCTCTCATTCGTCAAGGAGTTTTTCTTCAAGTAACCTCGCATCGACCATCCCCGAAAGGGGAGGTTTGAGCAGAACCTCTTCGGGCGAAAGGAGAAAGATCGTCGGGTAGACGAGCGTATAGAGCAGTTCGATCGGGTAGTCTTCATTCTCTTTCGTCACGATCACCGCCACATAACTCCGTGCAACCCGCCGGACGATCTTCCCGTCGCGAAGTGTCGTCGCGAAGAGTTCACGGCATTCGGCACATCCGCGGCTCACCAGTACGACGAACATCGGCTTCCCGGAACGCTGCGAAGCCTCCAGCGCCCGATCGAACGATCCGTACCAGCGGATCGTCTCCGCCTGGAGCCAGAGGGCGCACAGCGCGATCAGCACGAACCGCATCATCGGATCTCGTAGGGGACCGGATCCCCTTCCAGCGATTTCAAAAAGGCGACGATCTGCCCGATCTGCTCCTCGCTCAGAGTCAACCCGAGCTGGTGACGCGCCATGATCCGTACCGCCTCTTCGATCTTCTCGACCGAACCGTTGTGGAAATAGGGGGCGGTTCGGGTGACGTTGCGCAGAATCGGCACCCGGAAGAGAAACTGTCCGTTACGTCCGTGAAAACCGCCGATATCCTCGAAGGGGAACGGTTCGTCGCCACGGATCTTCTGCCAGCGGAAGCCGACAAAATAGCGCTCGTCGCCGACGATGCGCGACTCGGGAGAGAGGATGGAGTTGTAGCGTCTGAGCGGAAATCTCTGCAGGCTCTGCCCCCCTACGCTCATACCGGTGTGGCACCCCTTGCAGCCGATACGCATGAAAAGATGGAGTCCCCGCTTCGCCTCTTCGCTCAAAGCGTCGTCCTCTCCTTCGAGAAAACGGTCGAACGCTCCACGGGTCAACAGGGTCCGTTCGAAAGCCGCGATCGCCCTGGTGACCGTATCGAAGGTGATCCCCTCTTCGGGAAAGACTTCCGCGAAACGTGCCACATAGCCGCTCTCACGATTGAGCCGGGCCACCACCTCTTCGGGCGTCATCGCCATCTCGAAAGGTGCCTGGATCGGTCCTTTGGCCTGATCCTCCACATCGGGGCTCCTGCCGTCCCAAAACTGCCTTCTGGCCAGTGCGGCATTCAGCACGGTAGGCGAGTTGAGATGGAAAGGGTTGGCCTTTCCGCCCACACCGATGGCGGTGGGAAGATTGTCGTCTCCGCCATCCTCGAGAATATGGCAGCTCGCGCAGCTGATCGAGCCGTCTTTCGAGAGAATCGGGTCGAAATAGAGGCGTTTTCCCAGGGCGATCTTCTGCGGCGTCAACCGGTTGTCGGGGTTCTCAACGACCCTTTTCGCTTCTTCCCAACGCTTTGGAACCGGCTTCAGTCCGCGGCTGAGCGCCCTGTCGCGCAACTCCCCGCTGTCGATCGCCACGACCCCCCCGTTGCCGGCCGGAACGATCAGGCCGATCCTGAAATAGAGTGCGAATACGACCAGAGAGACGAGAAGGATGGAGAGTACGGTTTTCATGGATGATCCCCTAGATTCCGAACGTCTCTTTCACCCTCTTTTCGAAGCTCTTGTCATCGAGCTCCCGGCGCATCGGAACGAACGTCTCCGCTTCGCTTCCCACCGAAACGAAGATGTCGGCATCCTCCTCTTCGATGATACGCTTCACCGCTTCGGCGATCGGTTCCGGCGGAGGCCCTTCGTTGATCGCGTTTGCGACGATCGGCACGAAATGGGAGACAAGCGCTTTGTAGGGCGAATCCTCGGAGAGAGTATCGGCATTGACCACCAACCCCTTTTTGACGAAATTGGTCCCGAAAAGACCCGACCGGATGGTGTGGACACGGATATTGAAGGGCAACGTCTCGAAACGTAAGGAGTCGGTGATCCCCTCGACCGCATACTTGCTCGCATTGTAGTGGGTCAGGAGCGGAAGACCCATCTTTCCGAGGAACGAGCCGATATTGATGATGACTCCCCCTCCCGTCCGTCTCATATGCGGCAGCACCTCCCTGGTGACACGCAGCAGACCGAAGACGTTGACATCGAACTGGTCGAACATCTCCTCGTCGCTTCCTTCCTCCACCGTGGCCACAAGACCGTAGCCGGCATTGTTGACGAGAACATCGATCCTCCCCTCTCTCCCGACGACGGTCGCGACAGCATCCTTGACGGAGTCCGCTTTCGTCACATCCAGGTCGATCGGAGTCACTCGATCGGGAAGATCGGCGGATCGTTCTCTCCGCCTCACTCCCCCATAGACCCGATACCCCGCCTCCGCGAGTCTTTGGGCCGTCACCTTTCCCATACCGGATGTCGCTCCGGTAATCAATACAACTTTCGGCATCTGCAGCCTCCTCGCTGTTTTTCATACACGGATCCTCCACTCTGTGGCAAAACATCATCCATGTTGAAACCATTATAATAATCGATCTTTATCAAAATCAAGAGAGTTTTGGCACGAAAGGAATTTTCTTTTGGCACGAAAGGAATTTTCTATCCGGGCACAGAAGCCGCTACTTGAGGTCTTTGGGGTAGATACCGTACGCTTCGAAAAAGAGACGCCCGAAGTAGCCCTGGTGGGCGTATCCGACCTCTCTGGCGACCTCCCCGATCGTCAGTCGACGGTCTTTGAGCAGGAGGTTCGCCTTTTCAAGACGCAGTTTTCGGATATAGCCGCCGATCGTCGTGCCGTAGACTCTCCTGAAAGCGCGTTTGAGCTTCGTCTCGTTGGTGGCGCACAGATGTGCGAGTTGCGGTATCGTCGGGGGAGAGACGAAGTGGTTGAGCAGATACCTCTGGGCCCGGCGGGCCGTCTGCAGCTCATCAGGATCGATACTCTCGTCCACCATATCGATCAGACCGAAGCGGTGGATCATGAACTCGATCACGTCGTGTTCGCACCGGATGCTGCGCATCCGATCCTCCAGACGTGTATCGATGATCTTTTCGATCAGGTGCAGACTCAAGGCATCGAGCGGCTTGGTATCGATCAGCTCCACCCCCACATCGCCCTGGATCCTTTCGTAGAGAAAATCGATCGGTTCGTTCGGATTCAGGCTCAGATAGCGCTTGAGGAAGAAATCGGCGATGCAGAGGACGAAGATGTCACTCTCTTCGCACCCTTCGAGGGTCAGTGTGAAGTCCTGCTTCGAGGAGCAGTAGATGTTGGAAGAATCCCTCTCGCCGCGAAACGCTCCTCCTCCCAGCCGATCCTCGAGAGTGAACGCCCCCTCCTTGACGAGAGAGAGGACGACCATGCGGTCGAGGTTGCGGATGTCGAAGCGGCGCGGCTCGTGCCGTTTGAGACGGATATCGAAAAAGACGATACCGTTTGAGATATCGACCCGCATGATCCGGTCGTCGCCCCTCTCATGGAGCCGGGTCGTCTTGTATCGTCGATCCCCGATGTTGAAAAAAAGGCTCTCCATTACAGGTTGTAGTACTCCCGCACACGGCGCTCGAAATCCTCGTCGCTGAGCTCCCTGCGCATCGGTATGAACTTGCTCGCCTTCTCGCCGGCCGTGACTCTGGCGGGAAATTTCGGATCCTCGATGATGCGGAGGATCAGCACCGCCACCTCTTTCGCGTCGTTTCCCCGGTTGATCTGCTCGACGATCTGCGGGGCGAGGTTGGCGACCATGGCGGCGTAGGGAGACTCTTCGTCGAACGTGGCGCGGTTGATGACGAGGTTTCTTCTGGCAAACTGCGTATCGAAAAAACCGGGCATGATCGAGTGGACCCGTATGCCGAAATCTCTCAGTTCGTACCGCAGGGAGTCGGTGATTCCCTCGACCGCGTATTTCGTGGCGTTGTACATCGTCAGCAGCGGCAGCCCGATCTTTCCGAGAAAGGAGCTGATGTTGACGATGACACCACCACCCCCTTCCCGCATGAGAGGAATGGCGTGTTTCGTTACCCTCAGAAGACCGAAGACGTTGACGTCGAACTGCTCGAGCATCTGCTCCTCTTGCATCTCTTCGACCGTACTGACCAACCCGTATCCGGCATTGTTGACGAGGATATCGAGAGAGTCGATCGCTCCAAAGGCCCTTTCGACACTCTGAGGATCGGTGATATCGAGTTTCAACGGAACGATGTTTCCATCCGAGACATCCTCGAAAGAGTCCGGTGTGCGGCTGGCGGCGTAGACCCTGAACCCTTTCGCGGCCAGCAGCAGAACCGTCGCCCGCCCCATGCCGGTCGCGGCACCCGTGACGAGTACGGCTCTTTCGCGTTCCATCACCGTTCACCTCCTCTCTGCCCGCCGTCTCTCCTTGCGAAGATCATCGTTCGAGAAATCGCCTATCTGGACTCCTCGATCCACTCCAGATCCCTCTTCAGATCGACCACTCGCCCCACGACGATCAGGGCAGGTGTCTCGATGTTCGCCTCGGCGACTTTCGCATGGATATCGGCGAGGGTTCCGGTCACACTCTTCTGCTCCGGCGTCGTCCCCTTGCTGATGACGGCACACGGTGTCTCTTCGGGGCGCCCGATCCGGATCAGGTTTTCGGCGATGGTACGAAGATTGTGCAGTCCCATCAAAAAGATGATCGTCTCGTCCGCCTTCATCGCCTCCCAGTCCACCTGCGAACGCTGCTTGTTCGGCGTCTCGTGCCCGGTGACCACCTTGAAAGAGACCGCAACGCCGCGATGGGTGACCGGAATGCCCGCATACGCCGGCACGGAGATCGCCGACGTGACACCGGGAATGAACTCGAACTTCACCCCCCGTTCGCGCAGATACTTCGCCTCTTCTCCACCGCGCCCAAAAACGAGCGGATCGCCCCCTTTGAGTCGAACGACACGCTCATGTTTGAGAGCGTTCCGATAGATCACCTCGTTGATCTCCTCCTGCGGCAGCGTATGGCGTCCATCCTGCTTTCCGACATAGACGAACTCGCACCCGGGCTTCGCCTCTTTGAGAATCTCCGGGTTGGCCAGACGGTCGTAGATGATCACGTCCGCCTCCCGCACCACCCGCAGCGCCTTGACCGTCAGAAGGTCGATGTCTCCGGGTCCGGCACCGGTGAGATAGACTTTGCCCATGATCTAGAATCCTCTTCTTTCGTTTTCGTTCAGGTAGCAGGAGGGGTCCTCCGCCCACAGATCGCCGTGGATCGCGTAGGCCCGGCTTCGCGACCCGCCGTTGCAGATATCGATGACACCACACCCTTCGCACGCACCTTTGAGGCTGCGGGGATGCTCCCGCAGCCTCTGCAGCATCCCGTTCTCCTCGTCACACCAGATCTCGCTGAAGGGACGCTCGGTCATATTGCCGATCACGAAAGGGAAAAACGGATCCGGCTTGACCCGTCCCATCCAGTCGATATTGCCCAGTTTGCGGCCTGCGCTGTTTCCTCCCCATCGGACGAGTCTGCGAACCATCTCCTCCCTGAGCTCCGGGTATCTTTGGGCGAACTTCTCCAGAAAGAGGATCGCGTCCATCTCCATATTGCCCGTGACGATGTCGATCTCTCTCCCCTCGTCGATATATTCAAACGCCTTGTCGATGATGAATTCGACATATTCGCGCCGCTCCTCCCTGGAGATGTCGATCTTGAGGTTGTCGAGCCCGCGGCCGCTGTAGACCAGGTGGGAGATATAGATCTTGTCGACCCCGATCCGTTCGGCCAGTTCGAAGATGGAATAGAAGCTCTCTTTCGTCTCGTTTGTGATCGTGAAACGGATCCCGGCGTTGCCGCCGTGCTTCTGGATCAGGGCGATCGCATCGAGACTCTTGCGGTAGGCCCCCTCCATCCCCCGGAAACGGTCGTGCACCTCCTCGATCCCGTCGATACTGATACCGACATAGTTGAACGTACCGATAATCCTGTCGACGTTCCGCTCGTTCACGTAAAGACCGTTGGTCGAGAGGTAGGTCATGATCCCCTCTTTGCGCATCGCCTCGGCGATATCGAAGATATCTCTGCGAATCAGCGGCTCGCCGCCGGAGAAGATGACGAACCTGATCCCTGCCCTCTTGAGCTCCCCGATCGACCCGAGTATGAATTGGGTGGAGAGAAAATCCTCCGAATTGGGATCGGCGTAACTGTAACAGTGGTGACAGGCGAGGTTGCAGCGGTTTGTGAAGTTCCAGATGACGATGCTTCCATCGAGCACCCTCTCTCTCTTCCCGCCGGTCACCGACTTGATCAGGTTCGAGAGGCGAAACATCAGCGGCTCTTTTTCTCGAAGATGAAGATCCCCGACGGTTTGGGAATCTGCCACTCCAGGTTGAGCCACCACTTCTTCGGATCCGGATCGTCCGTCTTGTAGGCCTGCACCATGTTTTTGTCGTTGATCGAGAAGTAGAGGTAGGGCTGGCTTGGCGACCAGCGTACATGCAGGATCATACCCGGAAACGTCAGGGTCCGCACGACCTTCAGCCTCTTCGCATCGACGATCTGGACCACCGGAAACTTCTTCCCGCTGAAGGTGACGGCGAGCCACTTTTTATCGGGGCTCAGGGAGGTGAAGACGGGATTTCCTTCCACCTCGATCGTCTTGACCAGTTTGAAGCCGCGGTCGAAGACGAAGACCCTCTTGTTGCCGACGGCGGGAATGAAGAAGTAGTCACCGCTGATGCTCCAGAACCCAAAATGCGGTACTTTGAGAATCCGCTCCTTTTTTCCCATCTTCAGCGGCACTCTTTTGTACTTCATCGTATCCAGATCGAGCACTCCGACCGTTTTGGAGTTGAAGAATCCCACGACGTAGAGATTCTTGTCGATCATGGCGTCGAAGGGAACCTTCCCGGCATTTTCGATCTTCTTGTAAAGAACGAACCAGGGCTTCTTGCCGTCGGCATGCTCGTCTTGCATCACCCACACCTCGTCGCTGTCCATACAGGCGAAGACGAGATAGTCCTTGTACTCCTTGATCCCGACATTGCGGCTGCCGGTCTCGATCGTCTGGATCGGGTTGAGATCACGGTCGAGAATCTCCACCGTTTTGTTGTCGTAGTTCGCCACGGCCACGTAGTTGTCGCCGATGATGAAGCCGATGGCGCTTTTGGAGGTTTTGTACTCCTTGAGCTTCTTCTCCCCGATCGGATCGAACTTGACGACGTAGCCGTCCCTTGTGATGACGTAGCCGTCGTTGTCACGAAACTTCACCACGGCGTGGTTGAAGTTGTGCATCCCTTCGATCTCCCCCTTGAAGAGGTTGTTCTCGATGACCGCCAGTGCCGAGTTCTCCCGCTCGACGACGAAGATCTTGTCTTTTGACTTGGGAACGATCTGTGACGGATCTTTGGGCATATCGGCGGCTGCGAGTACCAGCGCCACGGAACCGAGCAGCGGCAAAACTCTTTGGAAAAATCTCATTTTGCATCCTTGAATTTCATGATATAGTCGGCGAGAGCTTCGAGCTCCTCGGGCTTCAGGTCGTCAAAGGCCGGCATGGAGTTGCGGCTGTAGCCAAGCGCTTTGTACATCCCTTTCGGGTTGACGATCTGCGCGATGATCTCCCCGCGATCTCTCTTGGAGGCTATCGTGCGAAACGAGGGGCCGAAAGCCTCCGCCGTCTGGTGGTGACACCCCCAGCAGTAGCTCTTGAACAGTCTCTCCCCCTCCCCGCCGTGCAGGGCCATCGCCGAAACGAATACCATCAGTGCCAGAGTC
>Ga0256914_1001037_pt1 | contig 26502 bp, 23 predicted proteins | sample HulkmetaG_FD_191571 | JGI IMG/M metagenome (GOLD analysis project Ga0256914, IMG submission 191571) | Hydrothermal chimney microbial communities from Main Endeavour vent field at the Juan de Fuca Ridge, Pacific Ocean - Hulk | ecosystem: Environmental > Aquatic > Marine > Hydrothermal vents ... | reverse complement strand
GCAAAGGCCATTTTGGATAAGTGGCGATAAAGAGCACAATAGCATTTGGTAGGTAGAGGAGGGTGGTATGAGAAGGCCCCTGTTTATTGTGGTGATGGTGGGGATATTTTTTTTATTTTCCTGCGGTACAAAAGAGAATCAATCCAAGGTAAATAAGGGGAAGGTATTTACACACCTTGAGGTGAAGGTCCTTACCTATAAGGAGGTCCCAGAGGAGTATTTTGCTCCAGGAACTGTGGTCCCGCAAAATGGGGCCAGGATAAGTGCAAAGGTGATGGGGCGAGTCCTTAAGATATATGTGAAGGAAGGAGATAAGATAGAAAAGGGGACTCCCCTTTTAAAGATAGAAGATAGAGTGTATCGGGCCAAACTCCTTCAGGCCCGTGCGGCCCTTTCAGAGGCAAAAGAGGCTCTAAAGGCAATGGAGATGCAGGTTCAGGAGGCCCGCAGTGCTTTTGATCTTGCAAAGAAGACCTATGAGAGATTTTTGAGACTAAGGAAAAAGGGGGTCATTAGTGAACAACGCTTTGATGAGGTGGAGGCAAGATTTAAGCAGGCCTCAGCGGCATACCTTAGTGCAAGGAAACAGGTGGGGGTAACAAGGGCCGCTGTAGAGAGGGCAAGGGGTGCACTTGAAGAGGCAAGGGTCTTTCTGGGTTATACTAAGGTCACAGCCCCCTTTTCAGGAAGGATAACCAAGAAGATGGTGGAAGAGGGAGACACAGTGGCAGTGGGTGCCCCTCTTTTCCTTATGGAATATAATGGACTCTATGAAGTGGCCTCTCAGGTGCCATCTTCTTATTTGAGGTGGATAAGGATTGGTTCCAGGGTAAAGGTGGTAGTGGGAGAAAGGTCCTATGAGGGAAGGGTAGAGACTGTGGTCCTTCAGGGAAATCCAACAGCTCGTTCTTATACAGTGAAGGTCTCTCTCCCAAAAGATGACTACCTAAAACCAGGAATGTTTGCCTGTGTGCACTTTCCCCTTTTTCAAGAAAAGAGGCTCCTTATCCCGGTCTCTGCACTGGTCTCTTTTGGACAGATAAAGGGGGTATATACTGTTAATGATTCTGGGAGGATAACCTTTAGAATAATACGAGTGGGAAGGTCAATGGGGAACTTTTATGAGGTCCTTTCTGGTCTCAAGCAAGGGGATAGATATCTGGTTAATCCTTCTCCAGATGTCTCTGATGGTGATTGGGTGAAAGGGGTTTGATCCATGAAAAGGGAAGATGTCCATTTGGGAATTGCGGGCAGGATCGCCAACTTTTTTATAGATTCTAAGCTTACTCCCCTTATTATAATCGCCTCTCTTCTCCTGGGAACACTTACCCTCTTTGCCCTCCCCAGAGAGGAAGAGCCTCAGATTATTGTGCCCATGATAGATATATTTGTGGCAATGCCAGGGGCCTCTGCCAAAGAAGTGGAGATGCGGGCCACTAAGCCCATGGAGAAGCTCCTGTGGGAGATACCGGGAGTGGAGTATATCTATTCCACCTCTTATCCTGGCTATTCCCTCACTGTGGTAAGGTTTTATGTGGGGGAGAACGAAGAAAAGTCCATAATACGCCTTCAGTCCAAACTTTTGGCCAATTTTGATCGTATCCCCTATGGGGTGTCAAAACCACTTATAAAGCCCCGTTATATTGATGATGTCCCCATCCTCACCCTTACCTTCTGGAGTAAAGACAGGGATCATTATACCCTGAGAAGGGTGGCCGCCCAGGTGGAGGATGAGATAAAACAACTGGATAATGTTTCTCTCACCACCTTGATAGGTGGATATAAGAGACAGATAAAGATCCTCTTAGATCCTGCCAAGATGGCGGGATATGGACTGGATCCCATTGTGATTACCAGGATGATACAGGCCGCCAATGTGGAATCCCAGACTGGTGAGATGGCATCTCCCCGAGGGGAGATATTGATTCATACCTCCGCCTTTTTGAGGACAAAGAGGGATGTGGAAAATGTGGTGGTGGGGGTCTATAATGGACATCCTGTGTTTTTGAAGGATGTGGCCAGGATAGAGGATGGCCCTGCCGAGCCAAATAACTATGTGTTTTTTGGGGCAGGTCCCTCTGCGGAAGAAAAAGGTATTTCTCGTATCTATACACGAGAGGGGGTCTTTCCTGCAGTTACCCTTACCATCGCAAAGAGGAAGGGATCAAATGCCATTTCTGTAGTCCATGAGGTCCTCTCCAGGGTAAAGACTTTAAAGGGCTCTGTAATCCCCTCTGATGTTCATGTCACTGTCACCAGAAATTATGGGGAGACTGCAAAGGAGAAATCCAATGAGCTCCTCTTTCACATGCTCCTAGCAGTGGTTTCAGTGACCCTTCTTATATGGTTTGCCCTGGGGCTCAGGGAATCTGGGATAGTGGCCTTTGCCATTCCTGTGACACTGGCCCTCACTATAGCCGCCTTTTATTTCCATGGATATACCTTAAATCGTATTACACTATTTGCCCTTATCTTTTCTATTGGGATACTGGTGGACGATGCCATTGTGGTAGTGGAAAATATTGCCAGACATTATCATCTACCGGAGAATAAGGACCTGAGTTTTCGTGAGATAGCGGTAAAGGCGGTGAGTGAGGTGGGCAATCCCACCATCCTGGCCACCTTTACAGTGATTGCGGCCATATTGCCCATGGCCTTTGTAAGGGGACTTATGGGACCCTATATGAGGCCCATCCCTGTGGGAGCCACGGCGGCCATGATATTTTCCATGCTGGTGGCGTTTATTGTAACTCCATGGGCCTCTTTCCTTCTTCTCAAGAAGGAGAAGGACTCAGGGAAACATAGTGTCAAGGAAGATTGGACCATCAGGATATACAGGAAGGTAATGGACAGGCTTATTCATCGTCCCCTGTATCGTTGGGGCTTTTTGATAACTATTGTGGTCCTTCTCATTGGTTCGTGTTCCTTGATTTATTTTGGGTATGTAAAGGTGAAGATGTTGCCCTTTGACAATAAAAGTGAGTTTCAGGTGATTTTAGATATGCCAGAGAGTGCCACCCTGGAGGATACCACACGGGTTGCCATGGAAATGGGGAGGTATTTAAAGACCGTACCAGAGGTGGTGGATTATGAGATCTATTCTGGGGTGGCCGCCCCCTTTAACTTTAATGGGCTGGTGAGACATTATTATCTGAGAAAGGGTCCAAATGTGGCGGATATTCAGGTGAATTTAGTGGATAAAAGACATAGAAAGGCCCAGAGCCATGAGATTGCAAAAAGGGTAAGGCCCTATTTAAAGGCTATTGCAGATAAGTATAATGCAAGGGTAAAGGTGGTGGAAGTCCCCCCAGGTCCCCCTGTGCTTTCCACCCTTGTAGCTGAGATATATGGTCCTGATTATTCTAAACAGATAGAGATAGCCAGAAAGGTTATGAAGATATTTGAGACCACCAAAGGGGTAGTGGATGTGGATTGGTATATGGAGGAGTTTGAGGCAAGGGATGACCTGGTAGTGGATAAGACAAAGGCCGCTCTTTCTGGAGTTAGTCCTTATGAGGTGAATGAGGCCCTTGAAATAGCCCTTAAGGGAAAGAGGATTGGTCTGTTACATGTACCTGGGGAACTGGAGGATGTATGTCTATTTGAGCGTGTATCTTATCCAGAGAGGTCAAAGATAGATAGGCTTTCTGCCATCAGGCTCAGGGGGGCAAATGGGCGGCTTGTTCCAATTTCTGAGCTTGTGAAGATAAGACATACCCAGAGGGAAAGGAGTATATATCATAAAAACCTACGTCCTGTGGTATATGTGGTTGGAGATGTGGCAGGGGTGAAGGAGAGTCCCATTTATGCCATTTTGGAGATGTATAAAAGGATAAATCAGATAAGGTTACCAGGGGGTTATAGAGTGAAACAGCTCTTTACCCATCTTCCCAACGATACTTCTCACTTTTCGCTGAAATGGGACGGGGAGTGGCAGGTGACCTATGAGGTGTTCAGGGATTTAGGGATCTCCTTTGCAGTGGTGTTGGTACTTATTTTTATTTTAGTGGTGGGATGGTTCAGGTCGTTTACCACACCCCTGGTTATAATGGCGGCTATCCCCTTTTCCCTGGTGGGCATATTGCCGGCCCATGGGTTGTTACACGCATTTTTTACGGCCACCTCTATGATAGGGTTTATTGCAGGGGCAGGTATTGTGGTCAGAAATTCTATAATCCTGGTGGATTTTATTGAAATCCGATTGAGAGAGGGGTATCCTTTGGACAAGGCAGTGATAGATGCAGGTGCGGTGAGGTTTAGACCCATGCTTCTCACGGCAGCTGCAGTTATTGTAGCGGCTTCCGTAATCCTGTTAGACCCCATATTTCAGGGGCTGGCTATCTCCCTTATGTTTGGAGAGGTGGCATCTTTATTGCTGTCCAGGATGGCGGTTCCTATCCTCTATTATATGGATAAGAAATGGGAGTTTGCGCATCTAAAGGATAAGTGAAGTCAGGGGTGTGAAAATACTCTAAGCTAAGGGGGATAGGAAAAGGGGTCACGATATAGGTGCCCTTTCCTGTCCCCTTCTTACTATATGCCGGGATAAATGGCCTATAAATATAATAACATTACCCTGAAAAGGGCACCTGAAGACTTTGTGGTGGAAGAGGTATGCGATCTCAAACCAGCAGTAGAGGGAGAATATGACTTTTATCTATTGAAAAAAAGAAATGCTACCACCTGGGATGTACTGGGAGATATTGCCAGAAGGATAAGGTGTCCTATAAGGGAGATAGGCTGGGGAGGTCTTAAGGACAAAAGGGCTGTGACCTATCAATATATCTCTATTAAGGGGGGACCAAAGAAGGAGATTAAGGGGAGGAATTATACCCTTACTCACCTTGGAAGGCTCCCTTTTCCCATGAGCCGGCGCCATGTGCTCGGAAACCGTTTTTCTATTATTGTCCATACTCCAAGAGTCTATCCAGAGACAGTCCTCAAAGAACGGGCCCACATACTTATGGAAAAGGGCATGGTAAATTACTTTGATGAACAGAGATTTGCATCGGTAAAGGATGGGGAATTTGCTGTGAGGGAGATAGTGAGAAAACGCTACTCCAGGGCCCTTTATCTCTTGTTGTGCAGATCTTCCCATTATGAGTGGGAAAGAGGAAGTAAGTTTAGGCGATGTGTGGAGACCCATTGGGGAGATTTAGGACCATGTGTGGAGTTTGCCCCTTCTGGATGGGAGAAGAGACTGGTGGAGTTCTTGTCTTCTCGTGCTCTCTCCAATACCACCCTTAAAAAGGCACTTTCCATGGTGGATAGGGAATATCTCTTTATGCTATGTAATGCCTACCAGTCTTATATCTGGAATAAGGTAGCGGCACTATATACCTCTTCTCTGGGTATTCCAATATGGGGCCTGAAATATTCTCTGGGGGAGATGTACTTTTATACTGGTAAATCCTGCGATAATATCTTATCCCATCTAAGGGAGCTATATATCCCCCTGCCAGGGCCCAAGACGGAGATAGGAGAGGGAGGATTATTAAGGGATGTATATCTGAAGGTCCTGCAGGAGGAGGGGATAGGGAGCATAAAGCAGTTTAGGTGTAGGGTGGTAGGAGCAGTTTTTAGGTCAACAAGGCGAAGGTTTATATGTTTTCCTGGAGAGATGGAGGTAAGGGCACTTGAGAGAAGACGTTATAGAATAAGATTTTTCCTGCCATCAGGTTCTTACGCCACTTTGGTGATAAGATACCTCTTTTCCCTCCAAGGGATGGATAATCAATTAGAAAGTTAACCACAAGACCACATATGGTGGGGGAGGGTTGTTATGCCAGATAGATACAAGATTATAATTGCCGAGGATGAAGAAGATATCAAGGAGAGGATCAGGCAGGTCCTTGAAGAGAAGGGCAACTTCAGGGTGGTGGGTACATGTGAGCATGGAGAGGACCTGGTGGGACTCTGTAAGGAGGAAAAACCCGACCTTGTGCTTATGGGTATAGACCTGGTGGATGACTTGGAAGATGTACCCGTAGCTAAGGAGCTTTTTGAACTGTATAAGATACCAGTGGTATATGTGACATCTCCACGGGAAAAGGAGTATATAAAAAAGAGGGCCCTTGAATCTTATGGGTATATAGTAAAACCATTTTCTGAGGATCAACTCTTGACCACTGTGTATCTTGCCCTGAATAAGGCCAGGCTGGAGAAAAGGCTACTTCAGGCCCAGAAGTTGAGGGCCCTGGGTATATTTGCGGGGGGAGTGGCCCATGATTTTAATAATATCCTTGCGGCTATTATGGGGTATGCGGAACTCATTGGCATAAAGGCGGCTGACAGAGAGGATATAAAAAAATATGTGGAGCTTATTCTCCAGGCGGCAGATAGGGGAAAGGAACTGGTGGAGCACCTATTGATATTCAGTCGTCAGAGGGAAGTGGTAAAGAAACATAATTTCCCCTTTCATATTATCCTTAAAGAGAGCATAAAGTTTGTGAGATCCACGCTCCCTGATACCATAGTAATTGCAGAGGATATCATAAAAGAAAATGACCTCATCTATGCTGATCCCTCAGAGATGCACCAGTTGTGTATGAACCTGTTAAATAATGCCATATTTGCTGTCCAGGAGAAGGGAGGGGGCAGGATAGAGGTCTCCCTTCAGAGGTGCAGATGTCCCTCCTCTTCTGCTGTGCCCGGGGGAAAAAGGGATTGTCTTAAACTTACAGTAAAGGATTTTGGAATAGGGATGGATGAGGATACCATTGAAAGGATATTTGAACCCTTTTTTACTACCAAACAAAAGGGCTCGGGGCTTGGCCTTTCAGTGGTCCACGGTATAGTTACTGAGATGGGAGGAGAGATACGTGTTAGAAGTAAGAAAGGGGAATATACTGTATTTGAGGTCTTTTTGCCCGTCTCAGAGGGGAGAGAGGTGAGGTGTGAATAAGAAACTTGAAGTTTTTCCCTCCAGGGGTTAGAGAATCCCTTTTTGAGGATAAGTACAAGGAGATTCTTATGGCACATAAGGTGATAGAGGTCCCTCCTAACTTTATAAAGTCCATTATTGAACAGGATCTCTCCAGGGGAACAGTAAAAGAGATAGTGACCAGGTTTCCCCCGGAGCCAAATGGCTTTTTACATATTGGTCATGCAAAATCTATTTGTCTAAATTTTGGATTGGCCCTGGAGTTTAACGGCAGGTGTCACCTAAGATTTGATGACACAAATCCTCTGAAGGAGGATGAGAGATATGTTCAGGCCATCCAGGAAGACGTAAAATGGCTTGGATATGATTGGGGCCCCCATCTTTATTTTGCCTCAGATTATTTTGAAAAGCTCTACGAATTTGCAGTAAGGCTTATAAAGATGGGAAAGGCCTATGTGTGTGATCTCTCTCCTGAGGAGATACGGGCCTATAGGGGGACCCTGAGAGAGCCAGGGAAAGAGAGTCCCTATAGGAATAGGAGCGTGGAAGAGAACCTGGAGTTGTTTGAGAGGATGAGGAGGGGTGATTTTGAGGAAGGGGAGCGGGTCCTCAGGGCAAAGATAGATATGTCTTCACCAAATATTAATATGAGGGATCCTGTGATATATCGGATAATGAAGGTATCCCATCACCGAACAGGCGATAGTTGGTGCATATATCCCACCTATGATTTTGCCCACTGTCTAAGTGATGCCATAGAAGGGATAACCCATTCCCTTTGCTCCCAGGAATTTGAGGATCACCGTCCCCTCTATGAGTGGTTTGTAAACCTGTTGATAGAGAAAGAGCCTCGTCCCAGACAGATAGAATTTGCCCGTTTAAACTTGAGCTATACAGTGCTCAGCAAAAGGAGACTTATTCAACTGGTGGAAGGGGGATATGTCTCTGGATGGGATGATCCCAGGATGCCCACTATTGCAGGTTTAAGACGCAGGGGATTTACTCCTCGCTCCATTAGACGATTTTGTGAACTAATTGGGGTGGGAAAGAGTGAGAGTCTGGTGGATATTGGGCTATTAGAGTATGCCCTTAGGGAGGATTTAAATCAGCGGGCCCCTCGTCGTATGGGGGTGTTAAGGCCACTTAAGGTGGTAATATTAAACTATCCTGAGGGGAAAGAAGAGATGCTTGAGGCCATCAATAATCCTGAGGACCCATCTATGGGGACACGGTTTATTCCTTTTTCCAGGGAGCTCTATATTGAGGAAGAAGATTTTATGGAAAATCCTCCCAGGAAGTTTTTCAGACTCTCTCCTGGTAGGGAGGTGAGGTTGAGGTATGCCTATTTTATAAAATGTGTGGATGTGATAAGGGATGGGAATACTGGAAAGATAAAGGAATTGCATTGCATATATGATCCTGCCACCAGAGGGGGCAATGCCCCTGATGGAAGAAAGGTGAAGGCCACTCTCCATTGGGTCTCTGCACCCCATGCGGTTGATGTGGAAGTGAGGCTTTATGACAGACTTTTTCAGGTACCTGAACCAACTGCGGAAGAGAAGAATGGGAGAGATTTTAAGGAATTTTTAAACCCCCACTCCCTTGATATACTTAGGGGATGCAAGGTGGAACCTTCTCTTAAGGATGCAAGTGTAGGGGAGCGATTCCAGTTTGAGAGGAAGGGCTATTTTTGTGTGGATCCGGATTCCAGAGCTAATGCCCCAGTGTTTAATCTAATAGTACCCTTGAGGGATAAATGGGCCAGGCTCAAGCGTACATCTTTCTCTTGAAGGGCAGGGGATTATTTGATAGGAATCTCTCACCGGTGATAGTTTACTTCCCCAGCATCTTTTAACTCTTTAATTTAATAATAAGGAGTATATTATGAAGAAATGGATGGTTTTCCTGATGGCGATTTCCCTTCTTTTTTGTTTCTCCCCTGGGGCCATGGCCAAGAAGAAGGTCTATATTAACGGGATTGATGCCAATTTCCCTCCTTTTTCCTATGTTGATAAAAGTGGTCATCCCGCAGGCTTTGATGTGGAGGCCCTCAACTGGATAGCCCATAAGATGGGGTTTAAGGTAATACATAAGCCCATGGACTGGGATGGGATTATTCCCAATCTGTTGGCAAAAAAGATAGATATTATTGCATCGGGGATGAGCATTACCCCGGAGAGAGAAAAGGTGGTGAATTTCACCATCCCCTACTGGAAGATTGAGCAGGTCTTTGTGGTGAGGAAGGATTCTCATCTCACTGTGCAGGATGTATTAACAGGACATAAGCTCCTGGGGGTGCAAAGGGGGACTTCTGAGGCAGAATGGCTCAAAAAGCAGAAGAAAAAGAGAGGCTGGAATTTTACTCTCAGATATTATGACTCTGCTCCCCTGGCCATAGTGGACCTGGTAAATGGGAGGATAGATGCAGCAGCAATGGATGATGCCCCTGCGGCTGATGCCGTGAGGAAAAAGCCAGTAAAGATACTTGGTACCTTTGGGATGCCCCCTGAGAAGTTTGGATATGCAGTGAGAAAACAGGACAAAAAACTCCTTGAGACCCTGAATACAGGTCTTAGACTCCTTATGAAGGATCCTTACTGGCAACATCTTATAGACAAATATCATCCGGGACATTAAGGTGTTATGAGTCATCCCCTGCAGGTGGTGATTACCAGTCTCCCATATCTTCTGGGAGGGGCCGTGGTTACCGTAGGCATAGTGGTGGGTGCCATGGCCCTGGGTTTTTTTATAGGGCTTCCCCTTGCCTTTGTTCAGGTATACGGCAATATTGTCTTGAGAAAGATAGCGGCCTTTTATGTGTGGTTTTTTCGGGGCATCCCTGTGCTGGTATTGCTTTTCCTGTTCTACTTTGGCCTGTTTACCTTAATAGACTGGAATATCACAGCATTCTGGGCCGCAGTTCTTGTGTTGGGTATGAGGGGAGGGGCCTATCAATCCCAGATATTTCGGGGCAGTATTCTCTCTATTCCCTCAGGACAATTAAAGGCAGCCAGGGCGCTTGGGATGACAGATCTCCAGGCCATATTCTACATTATCTTGCCTCAGACCTTACGGATAGCCCTGCCAGGATGGTCAAATGAATATTCTATAGTGCTAAAGGATTCTGCAATTGCATTTGTTCTAGGGACCTCTGAGATAATGTCTCGAACCCATTTTGTGGCTTCCAGGACCTATGAACAATTGGCAATGTATTTAACTGCGGGTGCCATTTATTTTGTGCTTACGTGGGTAGGGGTCCATCTATTAAAGAGATTGGAGAACCGTCTAAAGATACCCGGTTATACATCGTAGGAGGGTTATGGAAACGAACAAGGTGCCACTTCTAGCTATAGAGGGAATATGTAAGACTCTGGGGGGAAAGGAAATCCTCAGAGATGTGTCATTGATCTTGGAGGAGGGGGACCTCAAGGTCCTCATTGGTCCTTCAGGAGGGGGAAAGTCCACCTTACTCCAGTGTATAAATCTTCTTATAAGGCCAGACAAGGGGAGGATATTTTTGAGGGGCAGAGAGGTCTCTTTTAATAGAAAAAAGGAAGTACTGTCTTTTAGACAGGAGATAGGCATGATATTTCAGGATTTTAACCTCTTTGATCATCTCACCGCCCTGGACAATGTGAGCATTGCCCTCAGAAAGGTCAAGAAGATGTCCAAGAGAGAGGCCTATGAAAGGGCGAGGATGGAGCTGGAGCGGGTGGGGCTGGGAGACAAATTAAACCATTATCCAGCGGAACTCTCTGGAGGACAAAAACAAAGGGTATCCATTGCAAGGGCCCTGGCAATGGACCCCGCGGTGCTTCTGTTAGATGAGCCTACCTCTGCCCTTGACCCTGAGCTTATAAGCGAGGTGCTGGCGGTTATTAAGGACCTTAGTGAGTCTGGGATGACCATGCTCATGGCTACTCATCAGATGGGATTTGTGAAGAATCTGGCGCGGGAGATATTATTTATAGAGGGTGGAAGGATAATAGAACAGGGTCCCCCAGATTATCTATTAAATTGTAAGGACAGGCATAGCAGGACCTGGGATTTTTGTTCAAAGTTAAACGACTTTTATGGAGAAGATGTTGCTTGACCTCTCCTTTTATACCCAGCAGGTAATCCCCGCGCTCAATAGGGGATTGATGGTGACCCTCTCCCTTATCTTCCCTTCTGCCACACTGGGACTTGTGGTTGGGATAATAATCGGGGTGATGAGGGCCTTTGGGGGTAGGTTCTGGTCCAGATTTGCCACTGCGTATGCCACTATCTTTCGGGGAACTCCTCTTGTGGTCCAGCTGTTTATCCTGTATTTTGGATTGCCTAACCTGGGTATTTACCTGAGTCCATATCTTGCCGCTGTTATCGGATTTATCCTCTGTAGTGGAGCCTATCACTCAGAATATATACGGGGGGCCATTTTATCTATCAAGAGAGGGCAGGTACTTGCGGCCCAGTCTCTGGGTTTTTCTTCTTGGGGTACCCTTCTTCATATTATTGTGCCCCAGGCAATAAGACGGGCCTTGCCTGGATGTGGGAACGAGATAATTTATCTTATAAAATATTCTTCTCTGGCATATATAATCACCTGTATTGAGCTTACGGGACAGGGAAAGATAATCGCCACCAGGACCTTTAGGTTTACAGAGGTATTTTTGGTGGTAGGCTTTTACTATCTCGTATTGGTGTCTATGGCCACAATCTTTTTGAATTGGTTAGAGAGAAAACTATATATCCCAGGTTTTGGAAGGAGCTGATGAAGGAAAGAAATACATCTATCTATGGTATATGTGCCGAGGGTATCCCCTATGTAGCTTTTTGTGCCCTATGTTCGGTGGTGTTTGCCCTGCTCTCGTGGGGAATGGCCGCGGTATTTTTTGTAATCCTCACCTTTTTTGTAATGAATTTTTTTAGAGACCCCCAGCGTATTGCTCCCCAGGAAAAGGGAGTGGTCCTTTCCCCGGCAGATGGAAGGGTGGTAAAGATAGGTCCTGCTGTGGACCCCTTTACTGGGGAGAAGCGGCAGAGGATATCTGTCTTTATGAATGTATTCAATGTGCACGTAAATCGGGCCCCTGTTGCCTCAGAGGTGGTGGAGATAAGATATATAAAGGGAAGGTTTTTGAATGCCTCTCTGGATAAGGCATCCGCGGATAATGAAAGAAATCTTATTCTCCTAAGGGACGATGAGGGCAATGCCTTTACAGTGGTGCAGATAGCAGGGCTTATTGCCAGACGGATAGTTTGCTGGGTGGAGAAAGGAGAGAGGCTCCTTCAGGGGGAGAGACTTGGACTTATAAAATTTGGCTCACGGGTTGACCTTTACCTGCCAGAAGGATATGAGGTGGATATAAGGATGGGGGAGAAGGTCCTTGCTGGACTGGATGTGATTGCAAGAAAAAGCCAGAAGGAGTGAGATCCTGTGAAGAGGGAGAAGAGACGTATCCCGATTGGTTATTATATTATTCCCAATCTGCTCACCACTGCCAGCATGTTCTCAGGCTTTCTGGGGATGTTGTGGGCAATTGGAGGGAAGTTTTATCTAGCGGCCCTGGCCATCCTGGTTAGTTGTGTGTTTGATGGGCTGGATGGTAAGGTGGCGAGGCTTACAAAGGCCAGCTCTGACTTTGGGATCCAGATGGATTCCTTGGCAGACCTAATTGCCTTTGGAGCCACTCCTGCTCTTACTCTCTACTTGTGGCAACTTCACATCTTTGGAAGATTGGGGATAGCTATATGTTTTCTGTTTCTGGCGTGCGGGGCCTTGAGACTTGCCAGATTTAATTTAATGGCCATGCGAAAAGATGTATATGACCCCCATTTTTTTATGGGACTTCCTATCCCTGCGGCGGCCTGTTTCCTGGCCACCTTTATCATTTTTTGTAGGGGACTTGGTGTGGATGAGGTGGTGGGTCATAAGATAATAGCGGCCTTTTGTCTTGCCTCTGTATTTGCTCTCGCCCTCCTGATGGTGAGCCGGGTAAAGTATTATTCCTTTAAGGATATGGGGGTCTTCAGGGCCAGACCATTTACTTCTTCAGTGGCAGTGGTGTTGCTATTTGTGTTGGTTGGTTCTGCCCCAACACTCATCCCTTTTTTGTTTTTTTTCTGTTATGTTCTCTCTGGACCCATATATTCTTATTTGTATCTTCCCCTGCACCACTCCCGTCCTCTGCTTAGGGGGCTTGCCCGCCGCAAGTCCTCATAAGTGAGAGAATCATTTTTTTCCTGTTTAGTTGTTGTTAAGGTCAGTAAAAGAGAGGAGGGGAGTATCACCTCTCCTTTAAATCAAGATTAAGGAGGAAATAGCAATGGGAGAAAGGATATATATCTTTGATACTACCTTAAGAGATGGAGAACAGTCTCCAGGGGCCACTATGAATACAGAAGAGAAGAAAAGGCTTGCCAGACAACTGGACAACCTGGGAGTGGATATTATTGAAGCAGGTTTTCCCGCGGCCAGTGAAGGAGACTTTGAGGCGGTGAGAGAGATTGCCAATGTAGTGGAGGATGCTCAGGTTGCCGCCCTCTGCAGGGCCACAGATGCTGATATTGATAGGGGATGGGAGGCCATTAAGGGGGCCAAGAATCCCAGGATACATACCTTTTTGGCTACATCTGATATACACATGCGACATAAATTGGGGATGAGTAGGGAGGAGGTAATATCCGCTGTGAAGAAGGCCGTCTCCCGGGCCTGTGGATATACCCCCAATGTGGAGTTTTCAGCAGAGGATGCCTCCCGCTCAGACTGGGATTTCCTGGTTGAGGTGGTGGAGACCGCCATTGAGGCGGGGGCCAGCACTATAAATATCCCAGATACGGTGGGATATGCTCAACCTGAAGAATTTGGAGACCTCATAAGGTATCTAAGGTCAAAGGTGAAGAATATAGAGAGAGCGGTCTTGAGTGTTCACTGTCATAATGACCTGGGACTGGCTACTGCCAATACCCTGGCGGCACTGAGGGCAGGGGCCCGTCAGGTGGAGGTGACCCTCTGTGGAATAGGAGAGAGGGCTGGCAATGCGGCTCTGGAGGAAGTGGTTATGGCCTTACATGTGCGCGAGTCCTACTATGGTCTTACCACTGGGATAAAGAGAGAACTGATCTATCCTGCATGTAGACTCCTCTCCATGATTATAGGGATGCCTATCCCTGCATACAAGGCAATAATTGGAGGAAATGCCTTTTCCCATGAGGCAGGGATCCATCAACATGGAGTAATTCAGAATCGGCTCACCTATGAGATAATGACGCCAGAGTCCATTGGACGGCCTCCTTCAGAACTGGTTATGGGAAAACATTCGGGAAGACATGCCTGTAAGCAGCAGCTTGAGAGTTTGGGATATCGCCTTTCCCCTGAGCAGATAAATCTCGTGTTTGAAGCAGTAAAGAAATTGGCGGACAAGAAAAAACAGATATTCTTGGAAGACCTTGAGGCCTTGGTCTTGGAAGAGGTCTATCGCATACCTGACAAATATAAGCTCAAATATCTGTGTTCTGTTTCAGGGAATATGGCCATGCCCACTGCCACCCTAAAGATGGAGGTGGATGGTCATGAGGAACAGATCTCTGAATTTGGGGTGGGGCCAGTGGATGCTGTTTTTAATGCTATTAGCAAGCTGGTGGGAAGGCATCCCAGATTGCTGAAGTTTTCCATAAATGCAATTACAGGTGGAACAGATGCCCAGGGAGAGGTCACAGTAAAGATAGAAGAGGGGAATAAGACTGCCATTGGCAGGGGGGCTGATCCAGATATTATTGTGGCAAGTGCCAAGGCATATATAAATGCCCTGAACCGTCTTGCCAAAAAACAGGAGGAAAAGGTATGGGCAAAGGTCTAGTTGAAAAGATTTTGCAGAGATATACCCAGGAGGAGATAAAGGAAAGGGGACAGATAATAAGGTGTAAGGTCTCAAAGGTCCTTGCCAACGACATAACTGCGCCCCTGGCCATCAAGTCTTTTAGGGAGATGGGGGCGGAAAGGGTCTTTGATAGGGAAAGGGTTATACTGGTATGTGACCATTTTACTCCCAATAAGGATATAGATTCTGCCCAACAGGTAAAGTTTGTAAGGGAGTTTGCCAGGGAGATGGAGATAATTCACTATTTTGAAGGGGGCAACTGTGGGGTGGAGCACGCCCTTTTACCAGAGACAGGTCTTGTTGGTCCCTGGGAAGTGGTGGTAGGAGCAGATAGCCATACCTGCACTTATGGGGGGATAGGGGCCTTTGCCACAGGACTTGGAAGTACAGATATCGCTGCTGCAATGGTGTTGGGAGAGACCTGGTTTAAGGTCCCTTCTTCCATCGGCGTATATCTTGAGGGGAGTTGCGGAGAATTTGTACAGGGCAAGGATGTGATCCTCTTTCTCATTGGGAAGATAGGAGTGGATGGGGCCCTTTATAGGGCCCTGGAATTTTTTGGGCCAGGGGTGGAAACTCTGGGAGTGGAGTCCAGGATGACTGTTGCCAATATGGCAATAGAGGCAGGAGGTAAGGTGGGACTCTTCCCTGTGGATAAAAGGACCCTGGAATACTGTAAAGGTGCTGGTAGAGAAGGAGACGAGATGCTTTTCCCTGATGAGGATGCAGAATATGAAAAGGTGATATCCATTAATCTAGATGAGCTGTCCCCTCAGGTGGCCCTTCCTCATCTTCCTGAAAATGTAAGGGATGTGGATGAGGTAAAGGATATAAAGATAGATCAGGTAGTTATTGGTTCCTGCACCAATGGAAGGATAAGCGACCTCAGGGAAGCGGCAAGGGTCTTAAAGGGTAGAAAGGTAAAAAAGGGGGTAAGACTGATTGTACTTCCTGCAACACCTGGCATATGGAGACAGGCCCTTAAAGAAGGTCTGTTGGAGATATTTTTAGATGCAGGTGCCGTTATAGGTCCCCCCACCTGCGGTCCCTGTCTTGGGGGCCACATGGGAATCCTGGCTGAGGGAGAAAGGTGTGTGGCCACCACCAATAGGAACTTTAAGGGACGGATGGGACATCTGGAGAGCGAGGTCTATCTTGCCAACCCTTCTGTGGCTGCTGCTAGCGCAGTGGCAGGAGAGATTATTCATCCTGCAAGGCTCTAAATATTCTGGACATAAGGGGATTATTTTTGTAATTCTAGGTTTATAGTCAAGACTCAAGGGAGAGTTTATATGAAGATAAAGGGACGGGTCCACCGCGTAGGGGCACATATTGATACAGATGCCATTATCCCTGCGAGATTTTTGGTTACCACAGATGCATCTGAACTGGGTAGACACTGTATGGAAGGCCTGGAGCCTGGTTGGGTTAAGCGCATCTCTCCAGGGGATATACTGGTTGCAGGTCCTAATTTTGGGTGTGGTTCTTCCAGGGAACATGCCCCTCTTGCCCTTATAGGTGCTGGTATCTCTCTGGTAATAGCCCATAGTTTTGCCAGGATATTTTACAGAAACGCCTTTAATATGGGGCTGCCTCTTGTGGAGTTGGGCAAGGGTGTGGACCAGATAGGAGAGGGAGATGTCCTGGAGGTGGATTTGGAGGGTGGAAGGATAATAAATAAGACAAAAGGGGAAGAATTTGGCTTTCCACAGGTGCCTGCTTTTATGTTAGAGCTTTTAAATATGGGTGGACTGGTGAATTATGTGAAAAAACAGCTGAGGGAGAGATAAGCGTGGAGTTTAAGATATGTGTTTTACCTGGGGATGGAATTGGACCTGAGATAATTAGGGAGGCAGAAAAGGTCTTATCCAGGATAGAGGAGAGGTTTTCTCATAGGATAGAGCGAGTACAGGGTCTTATTGGGGGGGCCGCTATAGAGGAGAGGGGGCATCCTCTTCCTCCAGAGACAGTGGAGAGATGTCTATCCTGTGATGCTGTGCTCCTGGGGGCAGTAGGGGGTCCAAAGTGGGATAATGTTTCTCATGAGATGAGGCCAGAGCAGGGATTGTTGGGGATAAGGAAGGCCCTGGGTGTATTTGCCAATCTCAGACCTGCAAGGGTCTTTAAAGAGCTAAAGGAGGCCTCCTGTTTGAGGGGGGATATTGTGGAGAGGGGAATTGACCTTCTGGTAATCAGGGAGCTTACAGGGGGTATATATTTTGGGGAACCAAAGGGTATAGAGATAAGGCAGGGAGAGAGATTTGCAATAAATACCATGTGTTATGGAGAATCTGAGATAAGGAGGATAGTGAGACTTGCCTTTGAGATAGCCAGGGAGCGCAAAAATAGACTCTGTTCAGTGGATAAGGCCAATGTCCTGGATGTATCCAGGTTATGGCGTGAGGTGGTTGAAGAGGAGTCCAGAAACTATCCAGATGTGGAGCTTTCTCATCTGTACGTGGATAATGCCGCCATGCAACTCATCCTGGACCCTTCCCAGTTTGATGTGATTGTCACCTCTAATCTCTTTGGGGATATTCTATCTGATGAGGCGGCTACTATTACCGGCTCAATAGGGATGCTTTCTTCTGCCTCGCTGGGAGGAGATGGTCCTGGTCTATATGAACCCATCCATGGCTCTGCCCCGGATATTGCGGGGAAAGATATTGCAAATCCCATTGCCACTATCTTATCTGTGGCAATGATGTTTAAATATACCTTTTCTTTGTCTGAGGAGGCCGAGGCCATAGAAAGGGCTGTATCCAAGGTCCTGGAGGAAGGATATCGCACCCGTGACATCTGGAGAGAAGGGGATAAGATGGTCTCCTGCTCCCAGATGGGGGATTTGATTGTCTCACATATTTAATTTCAGAGGCATAGCTAGTAATTAGGTGCGTTATTAAAAAAGGAGGAGACAATGACAGAGCAAAAGGGCTCTCCCAAGAGGGATATAAAAGTGAAGGTTAAGGAGAGGGAAGAGACCAAGATAGTGGCCGCCAGGGAAGACCTTAAAAAGAAGCTGGTCTTAAGTGGGAGTGAGATAGTGACCCTGGCCAAGGAAGGAGAATATCTGGTTGGGGGGAAGAACTACAATACTGCCATAATCAGTCAATTAGATGGAATAAGGACCCCTCAGTTCAGGGCTATTTCTTCTCTGGCCTTTCATAAACTTTTAGATGAGACCTATGTAAATGCCACCTTGATAAGGGATGTGGTGGAGAAGGAATATGAGGGGGTGGACTGGAATAGTGTAGAGGTAAATAGCGACCCAGAGTTCTTGAGGAAGTTTGTAAGGTCTGTGGCCAAGAAGGTGAAGAAACTTCAGGATGCGAGTGGTTCCAGGCTCATAAAACTCAGGAAGTTTATAAATAATGTGGTGGAAGGTTTTGCCACCTCCCCAGAGGGTATTGATCAGCTTAGAAAACGTTCTGTTCTGGTGCAGGTGGCTATTCTCTCTGTGGACTTACCCAATGAGGTAAAGGATGCAGTAAGGAATGCATACAGGGAGATATGCAAGGAGGTGGGAGAGGATAATGTGCGCGTTGCTGTAAGGTCATCTGCAGCAGGAGAGGATAGTGCCAAAAAGGCATTTGCTGGACTTCAGGATACCTACCTCAATATTGCCTCTGAAGACGAGTGTGTCACTGCCTATCAGTGGGATTGTGCCTCAGCCTATAATCTTCGCTCCATGACCTATAGGAGGGAGGCTATTTTGGATGCAGTGGCCCTTGCAGAGAAGACAGGAGATGATACCATAGCAGAGAATGCCAAAAAGGAGTGGGCCATAGAGAATACTTCCCTGTCTGTGTGTATCATGCGTATGATAAATCCTGTGGTCTCTGGAACAGCGTTTTCTGCTGACACAGCTACGGGATGCAGGGGTACAGACAGGAATGACCTGGTCTCCATTGATGCCAGCTATGGGTTAGGTGAGGCAGTGGTCTCTGGTATGGTTACCCCAGATAAGTTTTATGTGTTTCAGAGGGACGATGGTCAGGAGGTGGTCATCCGCCAGATGGGAAAAAAGGACAAGAAGATAATATATAAGGACGATGGCAGTGGTACTACTGTGGTGAGTGTTCCAGAAGAGGAGATGTATAGGTGGTCCCTTTCTCTGGCCCAGGCAGAAGAGGTGGCGCGGGGTGTTAGAAAGATAAGTGAGGCCTATGGCGGTATAATAATGGACACGGAGTTTTGTATAGATGAGTGGGAGAGGCTGTGGTTTGTCCAGGCCCGGCCAGAGACCAGATGGAATATTGAATTTGAAAAGCATCCCTATACCATCTATATGAAACGTATGGAGGTGGATCCAAAGGCCCTGGATAGAGCAGAGGTACTTCTTACAGGAAATGGTGCTTCCCGCGGGGCAGGAAGCGGAAAGGTACGTTTTTTGCGCTCTGCCCTGGAACTCAACAAGATCAGTAAGGGGGATATCCTGGCCGCAGAAAGGACAGATCCAGATATGGTTCCAGGGATGAGGATAGCCTCTGCGATCCTGGCGAGTGCAGGGGGAGATACCAGTCATGCGGCTATTACCTCCAGAGAGCTGGGAATACCCTCTGTGATAGGCATAAATAAGGTGGAGTCCCTCAGGGCGTTGGATGGTCAGGAAGTTACAGTGGATGGCTCCAGGGGAAAGGTATATAGGGGGTTGCTTCCCCTCATTGAGGTGGGTGGAGAGATAGATGTATCAAAATTACCAAATACAAAGACAAAGATAGGCCTTATCCTGGCAGATGTGGGACAGGCCATGTTTCTCTCCAGGCTCAGGTATTGTCCTGACTTTGAGGTGGGTCTTTTGAGGGCAGAGTTTATGCTGGGCAATATAGGGGTGCATCCCCTTGCACTGGAGGCCTATGATAATGGTACCCTGCAGGGATATGTGGAGGAAAAACTCAGAGACCTGGATAATGAGCTCACAAAGATAATCAAGGAGCAACTGGACCTTGGTATCCTTACCTTTGATCTCAATCTGCGAAAATATGTGGGTATTATAAGTGGATTAACAGATGAGATAGAGGAGTTGAGTGGAAAGGTAACTGTGGGCAGAGAGGAGGAACTCGCGGTTCAACGGAGGATAAGGGAGTGTGATAGGAGCCTGGATATGTGTCTGGAGAATGCCACGCATTATCTAAATGAGCTCAAGACCTCCACAGACTTAAAGGAACATATAGCCTATGTGATGGGATATTATGACAGGCTCCTTCAATTGGGAGATTCTCCCGAAGAGGTGCAGGAGAGGGAGGAGATAAATTTTAAGATAGAGAATCATTATAATCGGGTAAAAGATGACCCTGAGGTCCTCCAGGTATTGGAGAGGATAAAGAGGCTCAGGGAAGATGTGGCCCAGAAGGTGGGTCTTGCGAGAAAGATGGAGGAAGTGAGACATTTGACAAGAAAGATAGGGGAGCATATTCGCTCTCGTGGTTATCGCACTGGTAAGGAACTCTATGTGCAATCCCTTGCCCAGGGTTTGGCCCTTTTTGCTATGGCCTTTTATGGAAAGGAGATAATTTATCGTACCACTGATTTTAAGACCAATGAATATCGTAATTTAATGGGGGGTATGCTATTTGAGGCCGTGGAGGACAATCCCATGCTGGGATATAGGGGAGTTTCCAGGAATCTTCACGACTGGGAAATTGAGGCCTTTAAACTCGCCAGGGGTGCCTATGGAGGAAAGAATCTTTCTCTAATGCTTCCCTTTGTGAGGACCCTGGAGGAGGCCAGGTCAATGAAGAGGTATCTGGAGGAGGTCCATAATCTGAGGAGTGGAGAGGACGGCCTCAAGATTATCCAGATGTCTGAGATACCGAGCAATGCCATTTTGGCAAAGGAATTTATTCGGGAATTTGATGGATTTTCCATTGGTTCAAATGATATGACACAGTTGGTATTGGGTACTGATAGGGACAATCCAAGGCTAAGAAAGGTGTATGATGAGGAGGACCCCGCGGTTGTATGGGCCATCTTGACCACTATTTTTACTGGTCAAAGATACGGTAAAAAGGTTGGATTCTGTGGTCAGGGTGTATCCAACAGTAAGATAATAAGGGGATTGGTTTGTATAGCAGGGATTGTATCTGCCTCAGTAGTGCCTGATACCTATGCCCAGACAAAGTATGATGTATATGAGCTTGAGAAGGAAGAGATACCTGCCAGGGAGCTTGGACGATGGTTAAAGGAGCAACATTTTGAGCGCTTGTGTAGGATATTGAAGGAAGAGGGCTATGGTCATATTATTAAACAGAATACCTCTGCTGAGGAGATCATGGAATGGTATGAGGGGGAGATAAAAAGACTTCATCAACAGCTTCAGCATAATCTCCAGACCCCCAATGAGAAGTTTTATAGACAGGAACTGGAGAAGTTTAGAGAAAAGCTCCATAAACCTGTGATATATGCCAACTGGGACTGGGAAAAGACAGTTGAAGATGCCCTGCATCAGGCTGGATTTACCTCTTTTGACGAGCAGGAGGAGGCCCTTAAAAGACAGCGGGAAAAGGTCTGGTAAAGGATTTTGGTGTGGAGTGGATATGGCGGTTGATCTCAGGATATTACGCCAGAAGATGGTGGAGGAGATATCCAGAAAGAATGGAATCACGGACACAAGGGTCCTAGATGCCCTTTTAAAGGTAAAGAGACATGAATTTGTGGAAGAGGCCCTTCAGGCAAGGGCATATAATGATTGTTCCCTTCCAATTGGATATGGTCAGACCATTTCTCAGCCTTCCATGGTGGCCAGGATGAGTGAGGCCTTGGAGGTGGAACCAGGTATGAAGGTCTTGGAAGTGGGAACAGGTTCTGGATATCAGGCCGCAGTGCTGGCAGAGATGGGTGCAGAGGTATATTCAGTGGAGAGATTAAGGCCCCTTTATGTGGAGGCCCTCAATCGTTTAGTTAGACTCAGGTATTTCAATGTAAAGTTGAAATTAAGTGATGGTACCTGGGGATGGGAGGAACATGCTCCCTATGATAGGATTATTGTTACAGCAGGGGGACCAAAGGTCCCCTTTCCTCTTTTGGGACAATTGGGGGAGCAAGGGATTATGGTGGTGCCTGTGGGAGAAAAAAAGAGAAGGCAGCGACTTATTAAGATAATAAAGAGGGAAGGCAGATTTTTTAAGCGGGATTTAGGGCCAGTACAATTTGTGGAGTTAATTGGAGAATATGGATGGGATAGGGGAACTCAAAGAGGAATTAATTAGGAGGGGGATGGGGAAGAGGTTTGTGGCAGGCTATTTAATGTGTTGGTTATGTCTCCTGAGCTATGCAGGGGTTGCATGGGGGGGAGATATATATTTTTATAAGGACAAACAGGGGGTTTATCATTTTACAGACCTTCCTGATTCTCCCAGGTATAAGCTCTTCTTTCCCTATTATTCCTTTGGTGATAAGGCAAAGATAAGGTCCCTGGTAAGGAGATATTCCCATAAGTATAGAGTGGATTACGCCCTTGCCCTTGCGGTGTTAGAGGTGGAATCAGGTTATGATCCCACGGCCACCTCTTCTGCTGGTGCCCAGGGTCTCATGCAGATAATGCCATCCACCCAGATGGAGTTAAATCTCTATTCTCCTTATGACCCTGAGGAAAATATTGAGGCTGGTATAAGGTATCTCTCTAGACTTATTCACCGATATAGAAATATCAAACTTGCCATTGCAGCCTATAACGCAGGACCTGGGGCAGTAGATAAATATGGAGGGATACCCCCCTATAGGGAGACAAAGATGTATGTGAAAAAGGTCCTGAAGAGATATAGAGAAATAAGACACAATCTCATGGTGGAAAAATAGGACTATTTATTGGGCATACACCTTGTTCTATTAAAGATGGTCTGGATTGCGATAAGTCTCTAACATGGGAAAAGTGGTTTTGTGTTTGACTCTAGTGGAGGATTTTTCATGGTCAATAGGGCCAATCAGATAACTTTGCTCAGGATATTTACCATTCCCTTTATGGTATTATTGCTGTATTTTCCTGGAAAGATTACCTGTCTGTTTGCGATGATCCTATTTATATTTGCCTCATTTACGGACTTTTTGGATGGATTTTTGGCCCGTAGATATAATATGGTAAGTAATCTGGGAAAGTTTTTAGATCCACTGGCAGATAAACTCCTGGTGGTCTCTGCCCTTATTATGCTTACCTATCTTAAATGGCTACCTGCCTGGGTGAGCATATTGATTATAGGAAGGGAGATATCAGTTACAGGGCTTAGGGGGATTGCAGCAGAGAAAGGGGTAGTGATTGCCGCTGATAGATATGGCAAACTCAAGACCATATTTCAGGTAATTGCCATCTGTCCCCTGATACTCCATTTTAAATGGGGACGTTTTGATCCCCGTCCCTGGGGGATTGTCCTTATATATATTGCCCTTGTGCTTACTCTATTTTCTGGTATAAACTATATCTACAAATTTTTAAAGGAAGCCACGTGAGTCCTGTGATATATCTTTTTTTAACATAAAGGGGGAAGAATATGGCACAAATAGATGCCTTTTTTAAGATGATGCACGAGTTAGGTGCATCTGACCTTCATCTTTCTTCAGGCTCTCAGCCCATTATACGTCTCCATGGAGACATGCAGAGGGTAAAATTTAAGGTCCTGGAACATGATGAACTCAAAAAGATGCTCTATGAGATAACCCCGGAGAGCAAGATAAAGGAGTTTGAGGAGACTGGAGATATAGATTTTGCCTATGAGGTACCAAATCTTGCCCGATATAGGGCCAATTACTTTCTCCAACGACGGGGAATAGCCGCAGTTTTTAGGGAGATACCTCAAAAGATATTGACCATAGAGGAGCTTGGTCTTCCCCCTATCTTGAAAAATCTTGCCATGCTTCCAAAAGGACTGGTCCTGGTTACTGGTCCCACAGGTAGTGGTAAGTCTACTACCCTGGCGGCAATTATTGATTACGCTAACAGGAATAGAAAAGATCACATCCTTACCATTGAGGACCCCATAGAATTTGTACATGAGCCCATAAATTGTCTCATAAACCAGAGAGAAGTGGGAAGGGATACCAAGAGTTTTAAGGCCGCCCTACGGGGGGCCCTCCGTGAAGACCCTGATATTATATTGGTGGGGGAGATGAGGGACCTGGAGACCATAGAGTTGGCCTTAGAGGCGGCAGAGACTGGTCATTTGGTTTTTGGTACCCTTCATACCATCTCTGCATCAAAGACCATAGACAGGATAATAGAGGTGTTTCCATCAGAGAGTCAGGGTCAGATCCGCTCTGCCTTAGCGGATTCCTTAAGGGCCATAGTTGCCCAGAATCTCTTTAAACGCATTGATAGAAAGGGGAGGGTGGCCGCCCTGGAGATCCTCATTGCCACTCCTGCGGTAAGGAATCTTATTAGAGAAAACAAGATATTCCAGATAAATTCTATGATTGAGACAGGGAAGAAATATGGCATGCAGTCTCTGGATGAGGCCATTATGAAACTATTACAGCAGGGAATTATAGATGCAGAACAGGCCTATAATAAGGCAGTGAATAAGGCAAAATTTAGGGATTTCTTAAAGGAACCTCCCCAGGATTTTACTGAGGTATAATGACTCTTAAGGAGAATTACCCATGCTTAGATCCCAGTTTGATCATATGATTTCTCAGATATTAGATTATGCCCCCAAGACCTCAGATATTATATTTACAGTGGGAAAGAGGATTCAGGCAGAGGTGGATGGAGAGCTCAGAGATATCCCTGTGGAACCTGACCCTGGGAGGCTTTTGCCCTGGCATGTGGATTCTATGGTGGAATGTTTGTTGAGCAGAAACCTGAAACTCTATTCTGATCTTGTAAATACAGGCTCCTGTGACCTTTCCTATGAGCTTCGGGGCCGTTCCAGATTCAGGGTTAATGTGTTTAACCAGAAGGGCTCCCTTGCCATTGTGATGAGAAAGCTATCCATGGAACCTCCTACCATTGAACAATTAAACCTTCCAGAGATATTTTATAAGATGGCAAAAGAGAAGTTTGGGCTCATACTGGTGACAGGTGCCACAGGCACAGGAAAGTCCACGTCTCTGGCGGCCTTGATTGATTATATAAATTCTACTCAGAGAAAACACATTGTTACCCTGGAGGACCCCATAGAGTTTGTTCATCCTCATAAAAAGGGAACAGTAAATCAACGAGAGCTTGGGATTGATTTTGATACCTTTGCCTCGGGCCTTAGGGCGGCCCTAAGACAGGCCCCCAAGATAATACTGGTGGGTGAAATAAGGGATAGAGAGACCATAGAGATAGCCCTTGAGGCATCAGAGACAGGTCATCTTGTCCTGGGTACATTGCATACCAGTGATGCAGGTCAGACAGTAAATAGGATAATAGGGATGTTTGAGTTAGCAGAAGAGCGGTTGATAAGGGGACGGCTTGCAGAGAGTTTAAAATATGTTGTTTCTCAACGGTTATTACCTAAAAAAGGTGGTGGCAGGGTGGCGGCCTTTGAGATAATGACCAATAATATCCGTATAAAGGACCTTATATTAAATGGAGAGGAAGGAGAAAAGACATTTTACAACGTGATAGAGGTGGGCTCCACCTATGGAATGATTACCTTTGACCAGTATATAGCAAAGTTATTTGAGGATGATGTGATAACTGAAGAGGTGGCCATGCTCAATGGCTCTGACAAGGCCAGGTTAGGTCAAATGATAGATAGGATAAAGGCGGAACGGGGAGAAAAGGTAACTGATATAGATGGATTGGAACTTGATTTAGAATATGAAAAGCGCATAGGAAATAAAAAACAATAGGGAAGTATAAAGGATGCAGATATCTTGTAAAAATTGTGGAAAGAAGTTTATTATTCCAGATGAGAAGGTGCCAGATGTGCCCCGCTTTGGAGTTAAGTGTCCGTCGTGTGGGAACAAGATAGTGGTGGAAAGGGGTGCTGCTAAAGGGGAGGTTGTGGAGGAGGAAAAGGAGCGCAGGATAGTGCCAAAGCAGGTGGAACCAGAGATGTTCCCACCGGGCTCCATTGTGGCGTTTCTCTATTTGGAAGATGAGATGATTGGGGATAAGTGTGAGGAGGTCCTTAAAGGCGAGGGATATGAGATAAGCAGGACTGGTGACCCTGGAGAGGCCCTGGCACGTTTGATGTTAAATAGATATGATCTGGTCCTCTTGGCTGATTCTGAGGATGGAAGAGAACTTCTTGCAGAGGTGGGCAGGTGGCCTGGTAGAAACAGGAGGGAAGTAAATGTGATTATGTTGGGGGAGAGGACCTCTACCTTTGATCCGGCCACGGAGTTTATAATGGCAATAAATTCCTATATCTCTGTGGATGATATAGAGAGGATAGGAGAAATATTAAAGGAATCTATTGCCAGACACCGTGAATATCTTGTCCCCTGGAGGTATGTGCAGGGAGATGAAAAACAATAAGGGCAGGTTAAAGGCCCGTCTTGCAAATTGTGTGGATACTCTGAGGGAGATACGTCCTTTTTTGTCCACTACCATTGGAGAGGAGATCTTTGAAGAGGATTTTGAAAGCCTTGAGAGGATATGGGAGAGATTTGATGTAGAGAAAGAAGATTTTTCAGAAGAAGATGTTAGCAGGATAGAGGTGCTGGTGAATATATTTTTTTCTGAGATAGAGATGGGGCTGAGCAAATTTAAAGGCCTCTCTGTTGTTTACAGGAGGGGGAAATGAGGTTGCTCAAGATAGTGGTAGTTATATTTTTCTTTGTGGACCTCTTTCTGGCAGTAACGCTGGTAGTGGGAAGGGGGGGGATAATAAA
>Ga0256914_1001036_pt1 | contig 26518 bp, 24 predicted proteins | sample HulkmetaG_FD_191571 | JGI IMG/M metagenome (GOLD analysis project Ga0256914, IMG submission 191571) | Hydrothermal chimney microbial communities from Main Endeavour vent field at the Juan de Fuca Ridge, Pacific Ocean - Hulk | ecosystem: Environmental > Aquatic > Marine > Hydrothermal vents ... | reverse complement strand
AAAGGAGGTTGCTTCGCCAGCACCAGAGACAAGCGGGGCGGTGGCAGAGGCGCAGCCGGCAGAAGGTGGTGACCAGGCAGGCAGAGTTGCAGCGGAAGGGCCTGTTGAGCCGCAGGAAGAGGCTGTTCTGGTTGCCAACTCCTCGTCAGGTGAGGAGACCTACTGGCCAGAAGGCACTAGGCTGTATACAGTCAAAAAGGGGGATACGCTGGAGAGTATTGCCCGCCAGATGTACGGTTCCTCTCACATCTGGTCCCTTATCGCCAATGCCAATAAACAGATCCTGCGAACCAATCCAGACAAGCTGCTTGTTGGCATGCAGCTCGTCATTCCGCCAAAAAGCAGCTGGAAAGAGGCAAGGGGCAACGGCAAAATTCTCGGCCTGAACGAGGATGGAACCTATACGGTCCAGTCGGGTGACACGCTGGGCGGTATTGCCAGGAAACTGTTCGGTACCAGCAACCGTTGGTACAAGCTGTACGAACTGAACAAGGATATTCTACCCCAGCCCGGAAGGCTGCAGGTCGGCATGGTTCTCCGCCTGGAAGAAGGGCCACAGTCTCAGTCCCGGAGTTCCACAGCCGCTTCTGAAGAGACAGTCGAGTAGGGCTGCCAACAATCCCTGGAGGTGAACCGTAATTGATCAGATGCACTGTGCATCTTCACACGATCTCTCCTGGCCGCAGAATGGGGCTATAGAGGCCAGCAGAGATCGTGCAACTCTGCGGCACCTGTGGCCAATTCCAGCGTGGAAGTATGAAAGACTGCGGGACGTTTCATCTCATCCTGTTATTCACTACGACAGCCATGGACAGGATGCGCACCCTTCATTCCTGCCTGGTGTGGCATCCTCGCAAGCTCGAAGAGCCTGATCCGGTTCAGGCCCAGATCCTGAAAGCATCCAGACTCGAGATCAGGAGTGGGGTCTTACAGGAGATATAGAAGATGCCTTGCTGTTTTTAAATGATTTTTATTCTGATAGTGCAAGGGTGCGGGAAAACTCCTGTCTGACTTTCCATGGCAAGGTGAGGCCTGTATAAAAAGAGGAGTATGTAACCGGGATGATCTACATAAACCAGGATGTGAAGAGTGCTGCCAAGATGGAAGCAGCCATGACCAACACCAGGTGCCACTCCATCAGGCTCAGTATCACGGCCGTCAGTCCACCTACGACTCCAACTATTGGTGTGTCTCCCTGGATAATACCAGGAAAGATGAGTGCCCCCAGTGCTGCATAGGGAATATTTTGTAGCCATCTTTCAACAGCCTTTGGAAGCCGGTAGTGATCAGACAATAACCCTGGCAATACCCTGGGAATATAGGTGACCAGCATCATGCCTACAATGATGGATATTGTTGTCGAGTTCACATCGCAGTCTCCTTCCATAAAAGGCCGAATGAAGCTCCCAGGATGGTTGAAATGACGATCGCCCATCCCGAATCCATCATAGGAGCAAGTACAGTATTGAGAGTCATGCTTATCCCGGTGATACAAGCTACACGTACTGAGCGCCGTACGTGAGGCATTACCAGACCAATGAACATTGCATACAGCCCGATAGTCATAGCTGCGCTGATAGAGAGCGGAATAATGCGTGATCCCAGGCTGCCGAAAGCTGTTCCTGCAACCCAGGAGGAATAGGCAATACCGATCAAGCCTGCAGCGAAAAAAGGGCTTGAGTCCGTCTTGGTTCGGGTTTTCTGCAGGGTGAGCAGGGCGAATGTCTCGTCTGTTATGCCAAACGAGAGAAGGGCCCGCCACAGCCGGTTAGGACTCTGCACAACATGATGAACAGCCATGCTCATAACCAGATGCCGAAGATTGATAAACAATGTGGCAATAACGATTTGAATCCCATCGGCACTTTGCAGCATCATGGTGATCGCCATGAACTGGCTTGCGCCGGCAAAAACGCAAGCCGACATGAGCACGGTTTCCTGCGGAGAGAGATTTGCCTTGATTGCCAGTGCGCCGAAAGCTGTGGCAATTGGCATATATCCGATCGCCACCGGTAACCCTGTTCGTACTCCCTTGGAAAACTGTTTGAATGGTTGGCCGGTATGATAATTACTTCTGCCATCCTGCATGGTACAGCTACACCTTCTATCGTAATTGAGGCTCCTCGATGTTAGGAGTGGATTTGATCTTTAAAATAATCAAATCCACTCCTAATATCGAGGAGCCAGTTTTACACTATTTACGAAGAGTATTATTTGTTATTTATCGTGACATTAACAATGTTATTGTTTTATTGTAGGTCATCTGCATCAGATATGAAAGCGGTATTATAATAAATATACAAACAGTAACCAGGTAAAATAATTGCATCAATTGGGTTTTTGGAAAAAATATATTTTTACATACCATGTATAATGGTCTGTGATACAAATACATAAAATAGCTTGATGTGCTAAGAAATAGTATTGTTTTTTGTGTATATTTTTGTTTTATTGTTAATTTATTGAATATGGTAAATAGTAGTAGGGAGGATGTGGAGATAAGTGGGGTTGCAAGTAGTAAATTCATGTTTTTTGTCTTGACTGAACATGAAAATATAAAAAATAGAATACTTGTTATAATGAGTATATTCTTTTTTGGTGTATAATTGTTATTTGCTGTAAATATTCCTAGCATGAATGGTACAAGGTATGTAATTATTCTTATATCAAGGTAATAATAGTTAAAAATTTCATTGGATAAATATTCGTATAAAGATAGGATTGATATTATCGTTATAAAAAATAATAGATAGTGAATGACGCTTTTTTTTAAAAAGTAAAGGCAAATTGGACAGATTATATAGAAAAAAAGCAACATGGTTATAAACCATAGATTTCCTGGTGCTGGTCGTATAAACATTGACATTCCAAATATTGCCTTGATTGAAGTGGTATTATCGTAGAGTCCTAGAATAGAAAAAATAAATATTGCTATTAAATAAGGCGGATAGATTCTAACGAATCTTTTTTTGTAAAATGAAACTAGATTAGTTCTGTCTATGTTCTTTTTTCCTAAGAAGTAACCAGAGATAAACACAAAAGTTCCAAGCACGATCCAGGTAATTCTGTAGGTAATTATGTTATCATAGTTGGGAATTGCATCGGTATAACTCAACAAGTGCCAAAATCCAACGATATAAAATATGGATAGGCCGCGCAGCAGGTCTATCCCTAACTTTCTTTCCATCTGTTGTTCTGTTGACAATGGGTTCAGAGAAAAATCAGTTCACGGAAAAACCGTAATCGATCACAGGGAATGTCAGGGCGAGGTTTCCCTCCCCCCCCAGAATTGTGGCGGTGGCAGCATGTGTCACCGGATTTCAGGTGTCAGGGAGGGGGCAGAGGTGTTAAGAGCCCTCCGGACAGTTTGCAGGGTCAGGCAAGGAGACCGGCAAATACCTGGCTGCAGAACTTGCCGATCTCGCCCAGGTCCCTGCAGACGTGGATACCGGCGGCCTCCATGGCGGCGATTTTGGCCCCTGCCGAACCTGAGCCGCGGCTGATGATGGCACCGGCATGGCCCATGCGCCGCCCCGGGGGCGCTGTCAGGCCGGCGACAAAGCCCACCACCGGCTTGTCAAGCCGTTCCCCGATAAATGCGGCTGCCCGTTCCTCGGCATCACCGCCGATCTCACCTACCAGGACCAGGGCCCTGGTGGCCTGGTCCCGGGAAAAGGCCTCCAGGCAATCGATGAAATCCGTGCCAATGACCGGATCACCGCCTATGCCGATACAGGTGGACTGACCCAACCCGTTTCGGGTGAGCTGGTGGACCACCTCATAGGTCAGGGTTCCGGAACGGGAGATCACCCCCACCGGGCCTGGCCGATGGATATCGCCGGGCATGATGCCGATCTTGCAGATTCCGGGCCTGATGATTCCCGGACAGTTGGGACCGATGAGCCGGCAGGACGTGGTTTGCAGGTAATTTTTCACCCGCAGCATGTCATGCACCGGTATACCTTCGGTGATGCAGACAACCAGCTTGATGCCGCTGTCAGCAGCCTCGAGTATGGCGTCTCCGGCCAGCCCGGGCGGCACAAACACGAGCGAGGTATTGGCCCCGGTTTTCCGGACCGCCTGGTCTACGGTGTTGAACACCGGGATGGTGTCCATGTCCTGGCCACCCTTTCCCGGTGTCACCCCGGCAACCACCCGGGTACCGTAGGCAACGCACTGGTTGGTGTGGAAGCGGCCCTCTCTGCCGGTGATCCCCTGTACCAGGACCCTGGTATCGCTGTTGACAAAAATTCCCATGGTCAGCTCCCTGCTGCAACGATACGGGAGATTTTTTCAGCTGCATCGGCAAGATCCTTGGCCGGTTCCAGGTCAAGGCCCGATTCGGCCAGGATGCGCCGGCCCTCGTCCACGTTGGTTCCCTCCATTCGCACCACAACCGGCACATCCAGGCCCAGGCTGTTGGCCGCCGAGACCACGCCCCTGGCCAGGATGTCGCAGCGGAGAATCCCTCCGAAAATATTGATGAAAATCACCTTGACCCTGGGATCGGCAAGCAGGATGCGGAAGCCGTTTTCGATCATTGTCGAATCTGCGCCCCCGCCAACATCGAGAAAGTTGGCTGGTTCCGCACCGGCCCGCTTGATCAGGTCCATGGTCGCCATTGCCAGCCCTGCACCGTTGACCATGTTGCCCACCGTGCCGTCCAGGCGAATATAGTTGAGATTGTGTTCCCTGGCCTCAACCTCCAGGGGGTCGTCCTCGCCTGGATCATGGAGCGAGGCCAGGGCGGGCTGGCGGATCAGGCCGTTGCCGTCCACCTCCACCTTGGCATCCAGGAGTAGCCACTCGCTGCCCTTGGTGTAAACCAGGGGATTGATTTCCAGGAGAAGGAGGTCCTTTTTTACCACCAACTGAAACAGGGTGCCCAGGATTCGACAGAAGGCCTGCATTTTTTGACCGGCCAGGCCAAGGGCGAAGCCGGCCCTGCGAAGCTGGAAAGGCTGCACACCGGCTAGCGGCTGCACCGGGATGCGGACAATGGCCCCGGGGTCACGATCCGCGATTTCCTCGATGTCCATGCCACCGTGCCGGGAGCAGATGATCAGGAGCCTGCCGCTGGTCCTATCCGGCAGGATGGACAGGTACATTTCTTCAGCGATATCAGCCGCCTGTTCCACCAGGACACGTTCCACCCCGGTTCCCTGGCCACCGGTCTGGCTGGTGGTGAGACTCATGCCCAGGATAGACTCGGCTGCCTCCCGGGCCTCGTCCAGACCGGCGGCGATCCTGATACCACCGGCCTTGCCACGGCCGCCGGCATGCACCTGGGCCTTGATGACGACGGGAGGGCCGATTTCTCTTGCCGCTTCAACAGCCTCCTCGGCAGTTGCAGCCACCCGGCCGTCCGGAACGGGCAGGCCGTGGGCACGGAACAGTTCCTTGGCCTGGTATTCGTGGATCTTCATGGTGGTTCGCCCTTAAGGTTTTCCTGGTCATGATGGCGGAAACACAGAAGACCTATACTGAATCACCAACCAGGCGGCAAGGAAAACCTGAGCTTGCCCTGGCACAATGTTTTCCGGGACCGCTGGTGGAGCCCCTGTGTCTTCGTAGTTGATCAGAAATCGCGTCTTCACATGATCTCTCCTGGCAGGCATGCTCGACGTGGATCTGTCTCAACCGTCCTGTTCTGAAAGCCGGGTTGTCGTGCCGGCAATATCGTGGAGGATCAGAAACAGGCAGGGAATGAGAATCAGGGTGACCGCAGTAGCAAAGACGATGCCAAAGCCCAGGGAGATGGCCATCGGAATGAGAAAGCGGGCCTGGCGGGAGGTTTCGAAGATCATGGGCAGGAGTCCGAAAAAGGTGGTCAGGGTGGTGAGCAGTATGGGCCGAAAGCGGGAAGCGGCGGCATTGACAATGGCTGCATAGGGGGTCTGGCCATGGGCGAGGTTGGTGTTGCAGAGATCGATGAGGACCAGGGAATCGTTGACCACTACGCCGGACAGGGCCACAATGCCGAAAAAGGATACCAGGCTCAGGCTGTAGCCCATGAGCAGGTGGCCGGCCACGGCCCCGACGATGCCGAAAGGAATGGCGGTCATTATCAGGGCGGGCTGCAGGTAGGAGCGGAAGACTACAGCCAGCAGGCCGTACACCACGATCAGGGCGAGGATCATCCCCCGTGCCAGGGCCTGGAGGCTTTCCCGCCGGTCCCTGTGCTTGCCGCCAAAGGTGATGTGCAGAGCGGGAAACTCCTGCTGCAGGCGGGGCAGGATTTCCTCTTTCAGGACTCCCCTGATCCGGTCGGCATGGCTTTGGGGGGTGACGTCGGCAGTGACCGAGACAAGTCGCCTGGAATCCCTGCGGATGATTTCCGGGGTGCTCTTTTCCACCGTCCATACGGCCACCTCGTCGAGGGGCAGTTCGACATTTTCCCCGAGCCTGACCATGAAGCCGGTGAAGGTGTGCAGCGAGCGTCGCTCTTCCCGGGAGAGGCGGACCAGGATTTTCACTTCACTCCGGCTCTGGATCTGACGGTGGACCTCGTAGCCATAGTAGCTGTAGCGCAGCTGCCTGCCAAGGGACTCCGGGGTCAGGCCGAGTTCCCAGGCCACAGGTTTCAGCTGCAGGGAAAACCGGGGCTGCCCGCCACTGAAACCGTCGTCGATGTCGCTCACCTCGGGAAACCGTTCCAGGAAGGCGGCCAGGCGTGCACTGGCCAGACGCAAGGTGTCAGTTTCCCTGTGGTGAAGTTCCACGTCGAGGGCCGGGCCGGATCCAGGTCCGCCGAAGTTCGATTTGAAGCGGATGGACTCGATCCCCTGGATCCGTCCGGCCTGCCGGCGCCAGTGGGTCACGAACTCGCCGGTGGAGATGGGGCGGATACCCGCTGGTTGCAGGTAGACCCTGATCCGAACCCGGTTGCCCTGCACCCTGGCCAGCATTCCCTGGACGAGCCGGTCACCGCCGAACTGCTCCCGTACCCTGTCGGCAGCGGCCAGCAGCCTGTCCCGGACCTCCAGCGAGCGGTCCACGTCCGATCCCGCGGGCAGGCTTACCGTGACATAGGCCTTGTCCGATTCGGCACGGGGAAAGAGGGTTATGCCCATCTGGCCGCTGGCCACAAAGCCGGCAGTGAGGAGGAGCAGGCCAAGGGCCAGGCTGACGCTCAGGTAACGGTACCGGAGGAAGAGGCGTAGGGGCGGCAGAAACAGCCGCTGGATGACTCGGTGCACCAGGCAGGAGATCCAGCGTTGCCAGCGCAGACCGCAGCCAGACAGGCGGCCGCCCTGTTTCTGGTGGGCAAGGTGCGCAGGCAGCACCAGCAGGGCTTCCAGGAGGGAGACGAGAAAGACAGCGGTTACCACAACGGGTATGCAGCGGAAGATCTTGCCCATGACACCGGGAACGAAGTAGAGGGGCAGGAAGGTGATCACGTTGGTCAGCACGCTGCAGGTCACGGGCACGGCCATGCGGGCAACCCCGGTTCTGGCCGCCTGGAGAAAGGAGTATCCCTGTCGACGCAGACTGTACACATTCTCGCCGATGATGATGGTGTCGTCCACCACGATACCCAGGGAAACGATGAAGGCAAAGAGCGACACCATGTTCACGGAGACGTCGAACCAGGGCAGGAAGAGGAGGGCGCCGAGAAAGGAAACCGGAATACCCAGGGTGACCCAGAAGGCCAGGCGCAGGTCGAGAAAGCATCCAAGCAGGGCGAAAACGAGGAGCAGTCCCAACCAGCCGTTTTTGAGCAGCAGTTCCAGCCGCTGCCGGTAAACCAGGGATCGATCGTCCACTGTGGCCAGGTGCACTGCCTCAGGCAGCACGGTGGCGATGTTTTCCATGTTTCGTTCCACGGCCCGGGCAACGCCGATGGGGGTCTGGTCTCCAACCCGATAGACCTCCAGACCGATGGCCGGTCGGCCATTGTAGGAAAGATACTCGTCGGTTTCGGCAAATCCCTCCCGGATGCTGGCCAGATCGGCCAGGTGAACCGGGGATCCGCCCGGGACCGGAATCGGCAGGTCGGCCAGTTTCGCCGCAGTGCGGCGCAGCTCGCTGACCTGCACCTGGATCTGTCCCGAGGGCGTCCTGATGGTGCCGCCGGCCAGGTCCAGGGAGGCGGCCTGTATCCTCCGGCCGATCTCCTCGATGGTCAGTCCCAGGGTGCGCAGGGTTTCCTGGCGCAGTTCCACGGTCAGTTCAGGCGGCCCGGTGCCGGTGAGATCCACCTGGAGGATGTCTGGATCCTGGAGCAGCATGTCCCGGGCCTGTTCCGCATATTCACGCAGCGCGGCCAGGGAGATGTCGCCGTACAGGACCAGGGTGATCACCGATCGTCGCCTGACCGGCACGATAACCGTTGGTTCCTCGGCCTCCTCGGGAAAGCTGGTTATCCGGTCCACCTCGTTTTTAATGTCAGTGGCCAGCTGCTGGATATCCAGGCCATGCACCGGTTCCACCCGGACTTCGGCAGCACCTTCCCTGGCAACGCTCTCGATACCGGCTACCCCTGCCAGGCCGTTGAGCGCCTCTTCCAGGGGCAGAACCAACCCCCGTTCCACTTCGGCCGGGCTGGCGCCGGGATAGCCAACCCGAACCACAACCTCTTCGATTTCGAACTCGGGAAAAACCTCCTGCCGGATGTGGAAAGCCTGGACCAGACCACCCACCAGAAAGACGAGCATCAAGACGTTCGCGGCCACCGGATTGGCCGCCATCCAGGCCAGGAAGGAGCGCCGTTCAGTCATTGGGGTACGGTGTCGTTCCAGGGCCGGTGGAGGCGATCTGCAGCAACATGCCGTCTACAGGTGCGGCAAGGGGCGAGACGATGAGCCGCTCGCCATCCTGAAGCCCGTCTTGCACATAGAGCCAGTGCCGGTCCTGGAACACCGGGGTCAGGGAGCGAATTTCCAGGCGGTTGTCCGCATCGGCCAGAAAAACCGTGTTATCCGGTCCGACAAAGTCTCGGCCGATACGGAAACAGGCAACAAGCTCTCTGCCCGGGATGCGGACAATCACCCGGGAGCCGAGGAGCAGGCGGTCATTTTTTCGCACCGGTCCGGGCACGGTGATCAGCAGCCTGGCCAAAAGACCATGGCTTTCGACCTCGGGAAGCAGGCCGATGATCCGGCCTGTCCACCCCATGCCACTGCCTTTCGGCAGAGACCGGATCGTGACCTCTGCCGCCTGCCTTTCTCCGTTGTCCAGGGGAACGAGATCAACCTGGCTGCGGGGAATGACAGCCCGTACCCAGTAACTGTCCGTACCCACCAGCTCGGCCACCACACTCTGGGGCGTCACCTGGCTGCCCACGCTCACTTCCCTTGTCCGGACAAGGGCTGCATAGGGAGCCCTGAGCACGGTCTTGTCCAGGTTCAGGCAGGCCTGCTCCAGTTCCAGACGGGCGGTCTCCTCTGCAGCCCGCGCCTTGGCAAGCTGCGGCTGGCGAAGGATGAGATCCTTTCTGAGCTGGTCCAGGTCCTTTTTCCGATCGGCCTGCATCAGTTCGAATTCGCGTCTGGCAACGGCCTGCTGCCCCTCTTCCAGCCGCAGGTCCATGCGGGCCTTTTCCAGCCGCTGCCTGGACTGCTCGACGGCCAGGCGGTAATCCCGGTCATCCAGGCGAAGTACCACCTCGCCCTTCTGCAGGAAACCGCCGGGACGCAGGTTCGGGTTCACCATGAGCACGGTCCCGGACACGGCCGGCCTGAGATGGATCTCCCTGGCCGGCACCACCTCACCCAAAACCTCGATGACCGGCCTGACCGTTGTGCTGCCGAGGATCTGTACCCGGACAGAGGTACGGAATACGGGTGGGATCTTCCGCTGCACAACCGGCCTGTTGCGGAACAGGGCCAGGCTGCCGGTTATTCCCGCAGCCAGGAGGAGGATGGCCAGAAACCCGATGAGCAGTTTCCGTCCTGTTGAACAGGGGGGAAGCTCGCTGTCCGCTGGGATGAGGAATGGCGGTTCTGCCGGATCCGGATGGTTATGAGGGGCCGGAGAGCTCATCTTGCTGGACCGGGGAAGGGTCTCGCTGCCGCCTGGAATTTGAGGATTGACAACTGCGCTAAAATGCGATTAATTACTCTGTTCACCCGCAAGCGAAAACAGGGGTGCTGTATTCTCTTTCCGCACCGCACCCTTTCAAAAAAACCAACAGTCAAGACTCTAACAAAGGAGAAAACAAATGGCAATGACGGTAAAGGCGATCGCAGAGAGCATCAACATCATGGGCAAGCGGAGCGGTGGCGCCATGAAGGAGCGCAATCCCGGGCCGATCCAGGAAATGGCCAAGGAAGAGACCGCTGCCGGTGCGGCATACCTCGACCTCAACATCGGACCTGCCCGCAAGGACGGCACCGAGCTGATGCCCTGGGTTGTCGAAACCGTGCAGGCTGCCGTGGACACTCCCCTCTGCCTGGATACCACCAATGCCGATGCCATGACCGCCGGTTTCAAGGTGGTGAAGGACAAGACCCGGGCGATCATGAATTCCATTTCGGCCCAGCCGGAACGGATGGAGAAGCTCATCCCCGTGGCCGCCGAGGCTGGCTGCGATGTGATCGCCCTGCTCTGGGGCCCGGACGGCATGCCCCGTGACTCCAACGAGCGGGCTGCCATGGCCGTGGACCTGATGATGGCCCTCAACGAGGCCGGCATCCCCAACGAGAAGATCCTTTTCGATCCCATCGGCACCCCCATCACCCTGGGAGCGGATCAGATCGCCTCGGGGCTGGAGTTCATGATGATGCTGCCCGATATCGCACCGGGAGCCGGCTCCACGGTCGGCCTTTCCAACGTGTCCAACGGTGTGGCGGAACACCTGCGCAAGTACCTGGACCGGACCTACCTGATCATGCTGATGAAGTACGGCATCACCACGGCCATCGTCAACTCCTACGATGCCGAGCTGATGGCTATCTGCAACGGCGAGCGGCAGGACCTGGTGGACCTGGTCCACGGCATGATGGACGGCAATGATCCGGATCCGTCCACCCTGGAAGGTACGGCGCTGGAACACTACAAGACCTATAAGGCGCTGTCCGGCCAGACCGTGTTCTCCGAGTCCTGGCTGGAGCTGTAACCCGGGAAGAAGCGGTCGCCGGCCGGCTGCTCCCAGAAACCGATGATCCGGACAATTCCCGGCCACCACCTCGTTTACGGTACTCTGCTGGACTATCTGACCGGTGAGGAGTTGCCGGATACCGATGATGAACGGTTTCGGCAGGATCTTGCCAGGATGTTGGTCGAGGAAAAGGGGTACTCGCGCGAGGAGTTGGAACCTCGGTTGACCATCGAGACCACGTTCAACAGGATCTTTGTCCGGTCGATCATCGACCTGGGTATCCGCATTCAGGGCCGGTTGCTGGCCATCCTCCGCTACGGGCCCGGCTCCCTGGTCACCAGGGAGAAGGCGGCCATCGCCGCTGCCCGGGTCCTGGAAGAGAACTGGTGTGTTCCCCTGGCCATTGTCACCAACGGTCGGGATGCCGAACTGCTGGCAACGGCGAGCGGTCGCGTCCTGGCCACCGGCCTGGAGGCCATTCCGGAAAGGAGGCAGATCGAGGCCCTGGCCGGCAGGAATCCCTGTCCACCCGTTCTGGATCCTGCCAAGAGGGAGAGGGCGCTGCGCATCCTCAACGCCTTTGACCTGGAGATATGCTGCCGCAGCGATTCCTGTGCCCTATCCACCGGAGGGCCGGGCAAGACAGCCCATGAACACGAAAAGAACAACCAAGGAACCAACCTGAAAAAACCATGACAACCAGAAAACAGAACTGGACAAAGTCCAGCTGGCAGCGATTCCCGGCCCTGCAGCAGCCCAACTGGCCGGACACGGAAAAATACGAGGAGGTCCTGGCCACCATCGCCAAACTGCCGCCCCTGGTCTTTGCCGGGGAGATCCGGGCCCTGAAGGGACTTTTGGCCAAGGCTGCCGCCGGTCAGGCTTTTCTCCTCCAGGGGGGCGACTGCTCGGAGGAATTTTCCCGTTGCACGGCACCCAATATCCGGGAAACCCTGAAGGTCCTGCTCCAGATGGCCGTCATCCTGACCTATGCCGGTGGCAAACCGGTGGTCAAGGTCGGCCGGATCGCCGGCCAGTACGCCAAACCCCGCTCGAGCGACACCGAGGTGGTGGATGGTGTGGAGATTCCCAGCTACCGGGGCGATATGGTCAACTCGGTGGAACCGGTTGCCGAGGCCAGGATTCCGGATCCGGACAACATGCTCAAGGGGTACTACCTGGCCGCATCGACTCTCAACCTTCTGCGCGCCTTTACCAGGGGAGGCTTTGCCGCCCTGCACCGGGTCCAGGCCTGGAACCAGGAGTTTGTCCGCCAGTCGCCCATGGGTCGATCCTACGAACGACTGGCCAAACAGATCAGCCAGGCCATCCGGTTCATGGATACCATCGGTATTCCCACGGACAATCCCCAGATTAACCAGGCCCAGTTTTTCACCTCCCACGAGGCCCTGCTCCTGGGATACGAGGAGGCCCTGACCAGGGAGGACTCCACCTCTGGCGGCTGGTACGACTGCTCGGCCCACATGCTCTGGATCGGAGACCGCACCAGACAGCTGGACGGTGCCCATGTCGAGTTCCTTCGCGGGGTGCTCAACCCGGTGGGCATGAAGGTGGGCCCGAAGCACGACATCGACGATATCCTGGCGATCATCGAACGGCTCAACCCGGACAACGAACCGGGCCGGATGACCCTGATCACCCGTTTCGGCGCCAGGGAGATCGAAAAGTATCTGCCGCCTCTGATCCGGGCGGTGAAGCGGGCCGGGATGGACGTGGTCTGGAGCTGCGATCCCATGCACGCCAATGTCCGCAAGGCCGAATCGGGACACAAAACGAGGAGTTTCGAGGATATCCTTTCGGAACTGCGCTGTTTCTTCGAGCTGCACTGGGCCGAGGGCACGGTGCCGGGCGGCGTCCACTTCGAGTTGACCGGCGAGAACGTCACCGAGTGCACCGGCGGTGCCAGGCAGCTTGCCGACGAGCAGCTGGGACAAAACTACCTGACCACCTGCGATCCGCGTCTCAATGCGGAGCAGTCACTGGAAATGGCCTTTCAGATCGCCGAGATGATCCGCAGCTGACGGTCTCTGGCGCTGTAGCGGTCATGCCTGCCCAGAAGGGGGGACGCTCCGGCGTCCCTCTGTTGTCTAACTCCTCTTTTCCGTGTTTTTCTGAATTTGGCGTCCTGCTGCGAAATCTCTTTGCAAATTCATCGTTTTTTTGTATCAATTAAAATTTTTAGCTCAACGAGAACACCGCTGCCCCCGCACGGACGGAGACAGCGTCCTTCCCCTGTTGAGCGTTCAGGAAATACACAGGGAAATTATCATGGGTAACAATTTATTATCACTGAAAGATTTCAGCAAGCCCCAGTTGCAGTCCCTCATTGTCAGGGCCATGCGCCTCAAGAAAGAGGCCCAGGACGGGGTGGTTCACCGCCAGCTGGCAGGCAAGACCATTGCCCTGCTCTTTGAAAAGCCCTCCACCCGGACCAGGGTGTCCTTTGAGGCGGCCATGTATGGCCTGGGCGGACAGGTGATCTTCATGCCCGCCCGGGAAACCCAGCTTGGCCGGGGAGAACCGCTCAAGGATACGGCCAGGGTGCTGTCCCGCTACGTGGATGGCCTGGTGGTGCGCACTTTTGGCCAGGAGGTGGTGGAAGAGCTGGCCCGTTTTTCCGACATACCGGTGATCAATGCCCTCACCGATCTCCACCATCCCTGCCAGGTGCTCAGTGACCTGATGACCGTGATCGAAAAGAAGGGCGCTCCCGAGCACCTGAAGATCGTCTGGCTGGGAGACGGCAACAATATGGCCAACTCCTGGATCGAGGCGGCAGCGGTTTTCGGCTTTCCGCTCACCCTGGCCTGCCCAGAGGGGTATGATCCGGATGCGGCCATCCTGGAGCATGCCTGCAACGAGGAGGGCGCGGAGATCACCCTGGTTCGCGATCCGGTCTTGGCTGTGGAGGGCGCGGACATCGTCAACGTCGATGTCTGGGCCTCCATGGGCCAGGAGGAGGAGCAGGAGATGCGGTTGGAGATCTTTGCACCCTATCAGCTCAATCGGGAGCTTCTCGCAAGGGCCGGGGCCGATGCCCTGGTGCTCCACTGTCTGCCTGCCCACCGGGGGGAGGAGATCACCGACGATGTCCTGGAAAGCGAGCAGAGCGTGGTCTTCGATCAGGCTGAGAACAAGATGCACATGCACAAGGCCATTCTGGAAACCTGTCTCACGGGCGGGTACGAAGGGGTCTGAACAGCGGCTGGAGAATCATGAAAGCAGACAAGATCATACTCGCCTATTCGGGTGGCCTGGATACTTCGGTGATCCTGAAGTGGCTGATCGAGGAGTATCAGTGCCCGGTCATCGCCTATGCGGCAGACGTGGGGCAGCATGAGGACTGGGAGGCGGTCCGTGCCAAAGGCATGGACACGGGGGCGGAAAAGGTGATCATCTCGGATCTGCGGGAAGAGTTCGTCCGCGACTACATCTTTCCCGCCTTCCGCGCCAACGCCATCTACGAGGGCTCCTACCTCCTGGGCACTTCCCTGGCCCGGCCGCTCATCGCCAGGGAGCAGGTCCGGATTGCCCGGGAAGAGGGAGCCGACTGTGTCAGCCACGGTGCCACCGGCAAGGGCAACGACCAGGTCCGTTTCGAGCTGGCCTACCTGGCCCTGGAACCCAAGCTGAAGATCATCGCACCCTGGCGGATATGGAACCTCAACTCCCGCAATCGGCTGTTGGCCTATGCCAGGGAACACGGCATTCCGGTGCCGGTGACCAAGAAAAGTCCCTATTCTTCCGATGAAAATCTGCTTCACATCAGCTTCGAGGGCGGAATCCTCGAGGATCCCTGGAACGAGCCGGAAGAGGAGATGTTCAAGTTGACGGTCGCTCCGGAGAATGCACCTGATCGGCCCACCTATGTGGAGCTGGAATTCGAACAGGGAACACCGGTGGCCATCGACGGCGAGCGGCTGGGACCCGTGGACCTGATGACCCGCCTGAACAAGCTGGGCGGCGAGAACGGCATCGGCCGCCTGGACATGGTGGAAAACCGGTTCGTGGGCATGAAATCCAGAGGTGTCTACGAGACCCCCGGTGGCACGATCCTTCGTGTCGCCCATCGCGATCTGGAGACCATCACCCTGGATCGGGAGGTCATGGATATCCGGGATTCGCTGGTGCCGCGATACTCCAGGTTGATCTACAACGGGTTCTGGTTCTCGCCGGAGATGGAGCTCCTCCAGAAGACCATGGACGAGGCCCAGCAGACCGTAAACGGGGTAGTGCGGCTCAAGCTGTACAAGGGGAACTGTGTTCCCGTGGGGCGCAAGTCCGACAATTCGCTTTACTCCGAGGACTTTGCCACCTTCGAGGAAGACGAGGTCTATAATCAGGCCGATGCCTCCGGGTTTATTCGCCTCAACTCCCTCCGGTTGCAGATCCAGGCCCTGCAGAGGAAGAAGGGATGAGCGGCAGGCAGCAGGGATCCGGCAAGCTCTGGGGAGGACGCTTCGCGGAAACCACGGCGGCCTCGGTGGAGGCGTTCACCGCCTCGGTTCATTACGATGCCCGCCTCTACCGGCACGACATCGTGGGCTCCAAGGCCCATGCCCGCATGCTGGCCCGCCAGGGATTGATAACCGCAGCGGAGCGGGATGCCATCCTGGAGGGACTCGATGCCATCCTGAAAGAGATCGAGGCTGGACAGTTCGAGTTCCGGCCGGAGCTGGAAGATGTCCACATGAACATCGAGAAGGCCCTCACCGACCGGATCGGGCCGGCCGGCGCCAAGCTGCATACCGGCCGCAGCCGGAACGACCAGGTGGCCCTGGACATGCGCCTCTACCTGCGGGACGAGGCCGACCGCCTGGACAGCCTGCTGGCCGGGGTGCAGAGGGCGTTCGTCACCCTGGCCCGCCGATACCTGGGGGTGATCATGCCTGGCTACACTCACCTGCAACGGGCCCAGCCGGTGCTGCTTTCCCATCATCTCCTGGCCTATTACGAGATGTTCGCCCGGGACCGATCCCGGCTGAAGGACTGGCTGGCCCGGATGAACTTCCTTCCCCTCGGCGCAGCGGCCCTGGCCGGCACCGGTCTGCCCATCGACCGGGAGTCGGTGGCCCGGGAACTCGGTTTTTCCGGAGTGACGGCCAACTCCATGGATTCCACGGCAGACCGGGATTTCATCCTGGAGTTTCTCTTTTGCCTCAACTGCATCCAGATCCATCTCTCCAGATTGGCCGAAGAGCTGGTCCTCTGGTCCAGCAAGGAGTTTGACTTCATCCGGATCGGTGACCGGTACTGTACCGGCTCGTCCATCATGCCCCAGAAGAAAAATCCCGACATTCCCGAACTGATCCGGGGCAAGACCGGCCGGGTCACCGGTGCGCTGGTCTCCCTGCTCATGACGGTCAAGGGATTGCCGCTCACCTATAACCGGGACCTCCAGGAAGACAAGGAGCCGCTTTTTGACAGCCTGGACACGGTGAGCAGCTGCCTGGCCATCACGGCGGAGATGCTCGACCATACCGAATTCAACCTGACCAGCCTGGAGGCAGCCACCGAGGGCGGTTTCATGACCGCTACCGATCTGGCCGACTACCTGGTCCGCAGGCAGATGCCGTTCAGGGAAGCGCATGGTGTGGTGGGGCGGATCGTGGCCAGGTGCCAGGAACAGGGCAGGGAGCTGACCGACCTGCGCCTGGATGAGCTGCAGGAATTTTCCGACCTGATCGAAGAGGACGTCTTTGAGGTCCTCTCCATCGAGGGCTCGGTGAACAGCAGGACAACAACCGGCGGAACAGCGCTTGTCCGGGTGGAAGAGGCGCTGCGCCGGGCTGAACATCAACTGGAACAGGAATCATGATGGCGTATGATGGAAGTGATCGTGGAAGCCTGGCCCGGTCGTGGCGCCGGGACAACATCAGCAGATCTCCGGCCGGTGCAGGACCTGTAGGCCGGCTGCTGGCACTTGCCGTCCTGCTGGTCATCCTGGCCGGCTGCGGCTTCAAGACCATGCCGGTGCCGCCCCAGCAGGTGGTGCCCAGGGCGATAACCGACCTGGGGTATCAGCTCAGCGAGCGGGGAGTCACCCTGAGCTGGAGCTATCCCATCGAGACCGTGACCGGCGAGGATATCAGCGAGATCGACAGCTTTGCCATCTACCGGGCCGTGGTGCCGGCGGATTCGTACTGCGAAACCTGCCCGATTCCCTTTGGCCAGCCCATCATCCTGCCCGGCGGGGCCCTGCCCGGCGAAGGCAGAAAGACGGCAACCTACGAGGCAACCTTGCTCCGGCCCGGCAACCTCTACTTCTTCAAGGTACGCAGCAGGGCTGGCTGGTGGGCTGAGTCTGCGGATTCCAACATTGTCTCCTTCATCTGGCACATTCCGGCCAAGGCACCCGAGGGCCTGCAGGCCAAAGTGGAGGACAGCCGGGTGGTCCTGAAGTGGGAACCGGTCGGGCAGCATCTGGACGGCAGTCCGGTCACGGAGACCATCCGCTACCAGGTGCATCGCAGCCTGGGCGGGGCGCCCTTTGCCGCGGTGGGAGAACCGGTGACCGGAACCACCTTTACCGATACCGGGGTGATCAACGGCCGGAAATATTTCTACCGGGTGCAGGCAGTCTCTGTCTATGACCGGGGTATGGTGGGCGGCGGTCTCAGCGAGAGCGTGGCCGCCGTGCCGGTGGACCGGACGCCCCCTGCGCCGCCTTCGGATGTCAACGCCATCCGCATCGATCGCGGAGTCAAGGTGTTCTGGACTCCCATCCGGGAAAAGGACCTCCAGGGATACCGCATTTACCGCCGGCTGGAGGGCGAACAGGAGCCCACCAGGATTGGCGAGCTGAATGCGCCGTTCTCCCTGTTCACGGACCGGAACCCGCCCAAGGGGGTCAACCGCTGGTACTACTCTGTCTCCAGTATCGACAAGTCCAGCCCGGCCAACGAAAGTGTCCGGTCTCCCGAGGTCATGGTCAGCAGGTAACCCTATACTCACGACGGAACATGCATCATTTCACCTACAGGAACGGCGAGCTGTACTGCGAGGAAGTGCCGGTCGCCGATATTGCCCGGAACGTGGGCACCCCCTTCTACCTCTACAGTGCAGCCACCCTGGAGCGGCATTTCCAGGTCTTTGACTCCGGTTTCGAGGGAATTCCCCATCAGACCTGTTTCGCGGTCAAGGCCTGCTCCAACATCGCCATTCTCGCTCTGTTCGCCGGCCTTGGCGGCGGAGCCGACATCGTATCCGGTGGTGAACTGTTCCGGGCCCTCCGGGCAGGGATCCCGCCGGAGAGAATCATCTATTCCGGTGTGGGGAAGACCGTCGAGGAGATGCGGCAGGCCCTGGATGCCTCCATCCTGATGTTCAATGTCGAATCTCCCCAGGAGCTGGACCGACTGCAGGATGTGGCTGCCACCCAGGGGGTGAAGGCACCGGTGGCCTTTCGGATCAACCCGGACGTGGATCCCAAGACCCATGCCTACATCTCCACCGGCCTGGCCAAGAACAAGTTCGGTATTCCGGTGGACGAGGCCCTGGAGGAGTATGGGCGGGCCATGTCCATGGCCAACATCGAGGTGGTGGGTGTCAGCTGCCACATCGGCTCCCAGCTGACCCAGGTGGAGCCCTTCATCGAAGCCCTGGACAAGATGAAACAGTTCATCTACCGGCTGGAGAGGACAGGAGTCCGGATCAGGTATCTCGACCTGGGGGGCGGCGTGGGCATCACCTACAACGAGGAATCTCCGCCCCATCCCCATGATTATGCCCGGGCCATCAGGGAAGAGCTGCAGGACCTGGATTGCACCCTGATCCTGGAGCCGGGCCGGGTGATCGCGGGCAACGGCGGCATCCTGGTCACCGAGGTCCAGTACACCAAGAGTAACACGGGGGGCAAGGAACCGAAACATTTCGTGATCGTGGATGCGGCCATGAACGACCTGGCCAGGCCCAGTCTTTACGGGGCCTACCATGCCATCCTGCCGGTGCGGGAGAGCAGCGGCCCCGGGCAGGTGGTGGATGTGGTCGGGCCCATATGCGAGACCGGTGATTTCATGGCCAGGGATCGTTTCCTTCCCCTGATGGCCCAGGGCGACCTGGTGGCCATCATGAGCTGTGGCGCCTACGGCTTTTCCATGGCCTCCAACTACAACTCCCGTCCCAGGCCGGCCGAGGTCATGGTGGAGGGGGACAGGTTCCGGGTGATCCGGCAGCGGGAGCGTTATGAAGACCTGGTCCGGGGTGAGACCATCTGAGACACGAGCCATGCAGTTTACCCAATTTCCCATTCCCTTCGTCAAGATGAGTGGAACCGGCAACGATTTCATTCTCATCGACCACCGCAGGCCAATTTTCGGCAGCAGCGAGGTGGCAGCAGAGTTTGCCCGCCGGGTCTGCCGGCGCCGTTTTTCCGTGGGGGCCGACGGCCTGATCCTGATCGAGGATTCCGAGCAGGCGGATTTTCGCTGGCAGTTTTTCAACGGTGACGGCTCCGTTGCCGAGATGTGTGGCAACGGAGCCCGTTGTGCGGCCCGTTTCGCCTACATGCACGGTATTGCTCCGGCCCGCATGCGTTTCGAGACCCTGGCCGGTATCATCGAGGCCAGCGTGGCCGACACAGAGGTTGCCGTAAAAATGACCACGCCGGGAACGGCAGACCTGCATACCCGTGTGGATCTCGACGGTCGGGCTATGGAGCTGCACTGCCTGGATACGGGAGTTCCCCATGCGGTGGTCTTCACGGAGGATCTCGACGGGGTGGATGTCCACAGGCAGGGCAGCGCGATTCGCTTCCACGAGAAATTTTCACCTGCCGGAACAAATGTCAACTTTGTCCAGGTCCAGGAAGATGGTACAATCCGGGTACGTACCTATGAACGGGGGGTGGAGGCCGAGACCATGGCCTGCGGAACCGGCGCAGTGGCCGCCAGCCTCATCGGCGCCCTTCTGGACCTGGTCTCCTCGCCGGTCCGGGTCGTCACCTCGGGCGGTGACCGGTTGACCATCTCCTTCGATCTCCAGGAGGACGGCAGGGCGGAAAACGTCTTCCTCAGGGGGCCGGCCCTGGTGATCTACAGGGGAGAGCTGAATGGCGAGGCGGTGCGCTGAGCAGGCCCAAGACAGCGCAGGAGAGTTCGGCAGAGTGCATGCCTCTTCCCTGTCTTGCCCGTGGTGGTGAACTGATACGAAAGAATTTACCAGGAGGAAGGATATGACGACGATTCAGGGAGCTCTTACCGCCATTGTCACACCCATGCTGGACGGCAAGGTTGATGAACAGGGACTGGTGGACCTGATTGAATTCCAGATCAGCAACGGTATCCATGGGCTGGTGCCCTGTGGAACGACAGGGGAATCGGCCACGCTCGATTTCGACGAACACAAGCGGGTCATCGAGCTGACCGTCAAGACCGTGAACGGCCGGGTCCCGGTCATTGCCGGTACAGGGGCCAACAACACCCTGGAGGCCATCGAACTGACCGAGTCCGCCAAGGCCAGCGGCGCCGATGCAGTGCTGTCTGTGGTGCCCTACTACAACAAGCCGAGCCAGGAAGGACTTTACCAGCATTACAAGGCCATTGCCGAGGCAGTGGACATCCCGATCATTCTGTACAACGTGCCGGGTCGTACAGTGACCAACATGCTGCCGGCCACCGTGGCCCGGCTGGCCGAACTGCCCAATGTTATCGGCATCAAGGAAGCCACGGGCAGCCTGAACCAGGTTTCCGACGTGATACGCCGCTGTCCTGACGATTTCATCGTCCTTTCCGGGGACGATTTCACCTCCATGGCCACGGTCCTGGTGGGCGGCAAGGGTGTCATCTCGGTCACCTCCAACATCGAGCCGGGCGGAATGTCCAGGATGATGGAGGCCGCCCTGGCCGGTGACCTGCAAACCGCCAACGAGATCCACTACCGTCTCTTTGCTCTCATGGGTGCCATGTTCTGCTATCCCAGTCCAGCACCGGCCAAGAAGGCCCTGGAACTGATGGGCAGGATCCGGTCCGGCGAGGTTCGTCTTCCCATGACCCAGATGGACGATGCCTCTCTGGAGACCCTGAAGGCGGCCATGGCCGAGGTGGGGCTGCTGTAACGAGCGAATTCCGACGAATCAACGCAAGCCGAGAGAGGCTGAAGGAGAAGAGAGCAATGACCAGAGTGATCGTCGCCGGCGCGGCCGGCCGTATGGGACAACGGATAAGCTACATGGTGCAACAGCACCCTGATCTCACCCTTGCCGCGGCCTTCGAGCATCCCGACAATCCGGCCGTTGGCCGGGATGTCGGCGAGAACGGCGGATTCGGTACCACGGGCGTCACCATTGCCGCCGGGCTGGACGAAGTCATAGGCCAGGGAGAGGTGCTCATCGACTTCACCTTTCACCAGGCAACCATGCAGTTCGTGGAACAGGCCGCTGCCCACGGCAAGGCCATGGTCATCGGTACAACCGGTCTCAGCGCTGAAAACCTGGCAGCCATCGGCAAGCTGGCTGCTGACCATTTTCCCTGCGTCCAGGCACCCAACATGGCGGTGGGGGTCAATGTCCTCTTCAAACTGGTGGAACGGACCGCCCGCATCCTGGGGGATGCCTATGATGTGGAGATCGTCGAGGCCCATCACCGGATGAAAAAGGATGCTCCCTCGGGTACGGCCCTGAAACTCGGCGAGATGGCTGCCGCCGGGCTGGGCCGTGATCTCGACCAGGTAGCCAGATACGAGCGGCACGGTATGATCGGTGAGCGGCCTGACCAGGAGATCGGCATCCAGACCATCCGGGCCGGCGATATCGTGGGTGAGCACACAGTCTACTTTGCCGGTGCCGGGGAGCGGCTCGAGCTGACCCACCGGGCCCACAGCCGCGACAACTTTGCCCGCGGGGCTGCCCTGGCCGCCGCCTGGGTTGCCGGCAGAGACAACGGCATGTATACCATGTTCGATGTTCTGGGCCTGGCTGATCTGTAGCTGGCTGGTTACGAGCTGTTTCCGGCGGCGGGGAACCGTGCCGCAAAGGACAGGAGCTGAAAGGCGGCATCCCGGCCGGGATGCCGCCTTTTCTGTTGCCGGAGAGGACAGGTCCCACCCCCATGCGATATCCTGAATCACCACGTGATGTGCATCGCGCCTGTATCGGTCTGGGATCCAACCTGGGGGATTCCCGCCGTCTCCTCTGTCAGGGATGGCAGGCCATCGGGCAGGTTCCCGGAATCAATATCCTGTCCCTGTCCGCACCGTACCGGACAGCGCCGGTGGACATGGACAGTGGTAACTGGTTCATCAATGCCGCCGGACTGCTGGAAACCTCCCTTGGCCCGAGGGATCTGCTGGAGCACCTACTGGCCGTTGAACAGCGGTTCGGCCGTAGCCGCTCTCCGGACGGTCCCGGCCACCAGGACAGGACCCTGGACCTGGACCTGCTCCTCTTCGACCGTCTCGTTCTGGAGAGAGCCGACCTGGCCCTTCCCCATCCCCGCATGCACAAGCGGCTGTTTGTCCTGGCGCCACTTGCTGAAATTGCCCCGAAGTATTACCATCCGGTTCTGAAAAAAACCGTTTGGGAACTTTTTCTGGAATTACGAAACACTACCCGGCCCGGGGAGGTTGAGCGGACCGGATGGCGGGATGCTGTTTCATGATAACATGTTGAAATATTTTAACTAATTAAAAATTAGACAATCGTCTGGCCATGGATATAATAGAATTATACGACTGGTCAGTACATCCTTGTCTGTCGCGATGAGGTATGAGATTCGATCATGAGCCCTGTCCGTCTCGTCATACTGGCCATTCTGTTCTACCTTGCCTGGAAACTCATCCGTGGCCTGGGAAAGGAGAAGACACAGACTGTCACAGACCGACAGCGCGGTCAGGACAGCAGACCCGTGGAGGACGTGCTCGTCGAGGACCCGGTCTGTCATACCCTCATTCCGAAACACCAGGCGATCAGGTTGCGCCGGGAAGGCAAAACCTATTTTTTCTGCAGTGAGAAATGCTGCGATTCATTCACAGATGATGCAGGAGGGGAGAAATGAAATTTTTTATCGATACCGCAAACATCGACGAGATCAAAAAGGGACTGGCAATGGGCATGGTGGATGGTGTCACCACCAACCCCTCCCTGGTGGCCAGGGAGCAGCGCCCCTTTCTCGATATCCTGGCCGATATCTGCGCCCTGGTGGATGGTCCCATCAGCGCAGAGGTAATCAGTCTGGAGGCGGAGGGCATGGTGAAGGAAGCAAGGGAACTTGCTGGGATCCATGAGAATATCGTCATCAAGATCCCGATGATCGAAGAAGGGCTCAAGGCTGTCAGCCAGCTGGCCGATGAGGGTATCAGGACCAACGTGACCCTGGTCTTCTCGTCCTCGCAGGCCTTGCTGGCTGCCAAGGCCGGGGCCACCTATGTCAGTCCCTTTGTGGGCCGTCTGGATGATATCTCCCAGAACGGTATGGAGCTGATTGCGGATATCATGACCATCTACGGCAATTACGATGTTGCCACCGAAGTGATCGTGGCCTCGGTGCGCAATCCCATGCATGTCGTGGAGGCCGCGCTCCTGGGGGCTGACATCGCTACGATCCCGTACAAGGTCATCGCCCAGCTGGCCAGGCATCCGCTTACGGATATCGGCATGGAGAAATTCCTGGCCGACTGGGAAAAACGGCAAACATAACAACATGGAGTCCAATGGAGTATCGTCTTTCGCGCTTTGTCATCTGTCTGTGCTGGGTTATGATTACTGCCCCGACCGCCTCGGCTGGCCTCTACTATTACGTTGACGAGGAAGGGGTGCACCACTACACCAACGTTCCCCATGACGCCCGCTATCAACCAATCAGCCTGGCAGGGATCTCCCGGATAACGGCTGCGGAACAGCGTGAAAACAGGGTACTTCAAAATAATCTGGAGATTAATCTGGCAAACCGCTATAGTGACAACTCACTCTGGTATCGTATGGACCAGCATATTGAGCAGGCGGGCTGTGCAATGCATGTCGATCCCATGCTCATCAGGGCGATAATCAAGACAGAATCGGACTTCGATCCCCGGGCCGTCTCCAGCAAGGGGGCCATAGGGCTCATGCAGCTCATGCCGGAAACGGCCAGAGACCTGCAGATCAGCGATCCATTCGACATCAGGGAGAATATCTATGGTGGGACCCGCTACTTCAGGACGTTGCTCGACAGCCTGGGGGGAGATATCGCCCTCAGTCTTGCTGCCTACAATGCCGGTCCGACCCGGGTGATGAGGAGCCGTTCCATTCCCCGTTTTCCGGAGACCATCGCCTATGTGAACAAGGTGATGCACTGGTACGAACTCTACAAGAAACAGGGGATGATGGGCCTGACCAGTATCAATGTGCGACAGTTGGTAACCGTGAATTGAATCAAGCCAGTTCCATCAAGAATCTGCCCAACCTGATAACCGGGGCCAGGTTTGTTCTCACCGCTCTCCTGGCCGTCCTTCTCATGCTGGAGCAGACACCATGGATGGCCTTTTTCTGTTGGCTGATCTTTACCTTGGCGGCCTGCTCCGACTGGGCTGACGGCTACCTGGCCCGGCGGTACCAGGCCGTCACGGCCCTGGGCAAGCTCATGGATCCGCTGGCCGACAAGGTCCTGGTGACCACCGCCCTGGTCATGCTGATTCCCCTGGGCAAGCTGCCCGCATGGATCGCCCTAATCATTCTCTGCCGGGAGATGATGGTCACCGGCCTGCGCGGCGTGGCCTCGGCCGCCGGGATCGTGGTGGCTGCCTCGCCGCTTGGCAAACTCAAATCCATCGTCCAGTATATCGGTCTGGGCTCTCTCATCTTTCCCCTGGCCCTGTCGCCCATTCCGCATCTCTACACCATCGGCCTGCTCATCGTCTACCTGGCCATGGTTCTCACTGTCTGGTCCGGAGTGGAGTATTTCCTCAAGCTGAAGAAGGTCTTCCTCCGTTCGGCTGTGTAACGGCCTCTGTCAGGCCGACTTCTGCAAGGGTGGCAGGCTGAGGATTTCCAGAAAACTGTCCACGTGGTATGCGGCCTGCAGCGATCTGTTCCTGAAAGCGACCAGCTCCATGCCCACGCTGGCGCAATGCTCCTGGTCCACTGTTGAGTCACCGATATAGATCGCTTCCCGGGCCTCGACTCCGAAGTGTTCCAGTATCATGAACAGACCGTCCGGTGCCGGCTTTGGGCGGCCGGCATCCAGGGCCGTGACCACCTTGCCGAACCAGGGACGCAGGCCAAAGATGTCCAGTATCATGTCCATGGTGGTGGTCCGGTTGGTGGAGATGGCGGTATGGTAGCGGGGCGTGATGATCCGGAGAAAGTCGAGCAGGTCGGGTTCCATGGTCATGTGCTTGAGAAAGGGACGGTAATCCAGACCGGTGCGGTACCGGTCCACCTCCTCCATATCCACCTGGCCGTGGTTGCGGAAGATGTGGGCCACTGATTCGAAGACGTTGTGGACGTGCACGTAATCCACCTCCTGTTCGTCCATGGGTGGACAGCCGAAACGGGCCAGGAGATGATTGTAATAGGCCCTGTTGGCTTCCCTGGAGTCGAAGAGCACACCGTCACAGTCAAAAATTATCAGTTTGAGCATCTGCTGTCCTGCCGTTGGGGTGATCCCTGGATCCCTGTAGAACTCCACCCCGTTCCTGACTGGAGACATGGCCGGAATCCAGGTGATGGGATGGGCGGTTCGAAGCCCGGCCTCCGTTTCCTGCTCCCTAGCACACCATCGGGCCATGTGCAAGAAAACTCTTTCCTTCTTCTGAGCCGGTTCCAGGAAACGTCTTTTTACTGGCCCCAGGCAATTAATTCTTGCCGTCCAGGGAGAAATACACTACAGATCTTCTATAATTCTTCCAGGTTACATTGAATTTTTTCTGCACGTTCAGGACCTGCCCGGCAGCGGCCTGTCGTTTTGCGCTGAATCAGTCTGTCACAGTATTACCGAACTGTTTTCAATTTGATCGCCAACGGAGGAAATGCCATGAAACACAATGTACTGCGGGGTCCACTCATCACATCCGGTCTCATTCTCCTCTTCCTGTCCGTGCTGATCTATCTGACCAGCACCTCCCCGGACGGCAGCCTCTGGGGTTCCATCGGCACCCTCGTTGTCGGCCTGCTGAAAACGGTTCAGCTGCTGATCGCCCTTTCCCTGGGCCTGCTGGTATCTCTGGCCGTACTCATCGGGATCTTTCTCGGGGCCGTAGCCCTGGTCAATCCGGATACAGCTTCCCGCATGTTCACCGGCCTGACAGACACCCTGTCCGGCTGGATCGCGCCCCTGTCGGAGCAGGTGAAGTCGCGCTGCAGCCGCAATACCCCGTCTGCGGTGGAGACGGTCCGGGATAAGGTGGAGAGCGAGGTCAGGCCCCTGTTTTCCGGGTTGCAGCGAGATATCAAGGAGCTGAGAAAGGAAATCCGCACCGAGCTGGCAAGGATCGGCGAGCGGCTGGATCTCCTTGAGCAGCAGACAGCTGGAGCGGCCCAGAAAG
>Ga0256914_1001035_pt1 | contig 26523 bp, 19 predicted proteins | sample HulkmetaG_FD_191571 | JGI IMG/M metagenome (GOLD analysis project Ga0256914, IMG submission 191571) | Hydrothermal chimney microbial communities from Main Endeavour vent field at the Juan de Fuca Ridge, Pacific Ocean - Hulk | ecosystem: Environmental > Aquatic > Marine > Hydrothermal vents ... | reverse complement strand
GCTTTGTTTTAGATACTCCTCTCCCAAAGCATTCAAAAAATCTTTGGCTCTTTTGGGATTAGTATCTTGATACTCTGCCTTTAAAACCGAAGACTGAAAAGAAAAAGGAGAAACAGAGAGATTGTTCAAAGCACTGTTTATCAGTGAGGAGAAAGGATTTATCTTAAAATAAAAACTCCGGTTTTTAGGTATGTTTTTGAGCTTGTGTATCTTAAAAGAGAAAGAGGGATTGTCTATCTTCTGATCAAAAAGATAAAATTTCTCAAATTCTCTTTTTCTTTCCTCTTTACCGAACATCTGGGATATTTTTGTTCCCAAATCTTTTTCCATTGAGAGATAAAAAGAGTTTTCATCCAAAATTTTGATTTTAAACATTTTTCCGTAAAAAAACTCATCTTTTATCTTCACATCCTGTACCAAAAACGGAGATTCTCCATAAATTTCAACTGTTTTTAGATTTTCCTTTGCAAAATACTGAATATCAAGTTTTACCGATTTTAACGCTTTTTCTACAAGAAACCTTGATCTAAGCACATCTATTTCCGTCTCAATCCCTTCATTATTCTGTCTTATACCTCTTAAAAAATCATGCTGGGGATTTGGATTTGGTCTTTCCACTTCAATAGTCATGTAAGTTCTGTATTCTGGTACTGTAAAATATATATATGCAACTCCCCCAAGCAAAAAGAGTATAAATAAAAAAATATTGGATACTTTATATTTCAACAAAAGATATACTATCTTTTTAAAGTTGATCGAAACTCCGGTATAATAAATGTTTTCTTTACTCATATTTTTCCCTTCCGATACACCGTCTATTTTTAACAAAAATCGACAAATGTCATATTATTTTTAATTTTTAACACTTTGATATTTCTCCGCAATATAACCTATGTAAATAAGCATCAATAAAATCAATTTATCATAATAAGAAACAGATGCCATATCGATAAGTAAAATCGCCCCCGTAATTGCGGCAAGATAAAGTTTTAGATTAAACAAACCAACATGATATATCTTTATAAAAAGAAATATAAAAATGCTGTAATATAAAATCTCCCCTGTCAAACCGACTCCAAGTAACAGCTCTACAAAATTGTTATGAGAATATCCTCCGTAGTAATATCTGAATGTATCTATACCTATCCCGCCAAAAGGATGGTTTGAAAACATCTCAAGCCCTCTTTCTATATACTCTTTTCTCTCAAGCGTACTCTTTTCCATATCATGTCCGGAAAGGGTATTGAAAACATTTGAGAGTCTTATGAAAACATTTTGCATATAATCCATGATCTTCTTTGTATCCCCAAACAAAGCTATATAACCGCTCAAAGCAGCTATGATCACAGCTAGATAACCCACTCTTTTTAGATCCGTAAGCATTGTAGATACATAAACAAACAGCAAAAAAAATCCAAGTATCAGTCCCGTCCTTGACACAGTCAGAACAATCATATACAAAGCCAAAATAAGATTTAAAAGATTTAAAAATTTATACTTTTTGTCAATATCCTGTTGTAGATAGATAATACTTGCCGATACCGACAATACCATGGTTATAGAAAGAGCATTAGGATTTCCCATCGTTCCGAAAAACCGGTATCCAAGATATGTTTCCATCGGAATATGGATAAGATCAAAAGCCAAAAGATAATTGACAAACGAACCCAACATCAGCCCGTTTAAAAAAGCATTGCCTATCTCATATCTTTTAAAGATATTGTAAATCAAAAAATTATTGATAATAAGCAAAAAGAGAGTTTTTGCCTTATTCCCCGAAGTTACCGGATCCACCGTCCAAAAAACACTGCTTATCGCAAACAGGGCAAAAAGGGTGTAGGCTATGATTATATCATTGACAAAAAATTTACGATTTTCATCAAGAAATATCAGTAAAAGATAGTATGAAATCAAAAGCAGATTGATAAGATTGCTAAAAAGGATATAAGGGTTGAGAGCAAAAACGATCTGCGAAGCACTGTAAACTGTAACAAGAAGAGACAAAACAGTAACTTTTGGATCGCTTTTTAAAGCAACACTACTAACTCTCATTCGCCATATTCCTTATATCATCTCTTTATTTAAAATAGTTTTTTTATATATCGTCGAGATTTTTTCTATTTTAAATGACATCGCTCTTTCATATCCATTTTCACTCAAACTCTTTTTTAAATCCTTATCATCGGCAATAATTTTTACAGCTTCAGCGATAAACTCATAAGAATTTACAGGAACCAAAATCCCGTATCTAGCTATCTCTATAGAATCTTTCAAAACTAAGGATATATCACTCTTTGGTGAAAGTATCTCCCTAGGACCGCTTGGACAGTCGGTTGAAACAACCGGAACTTTGCATATCATCGCTTCCACCAAAACATTCGGGAAACCTTCGCTCTCACTGCCCAAAACAAAAACATCACATCTTTTTAGATATTTAAAAGGATTTTTCACTTTTCCTATAAAATGAACTCTCTTTTCCACCCCCAAATCTTTTGATAATTTCATAAAATCTTTTTTTGCATATCCGTCACCTATCAACAAAAGCTCAAATCTGCCCTCACATTTGGATACAGCCTTTATCAGCAGATCCTGTTTTTTGGGATATATCAATCTTCCCACAGAAACTATATAAAATTTATCTGATCTAAATTCAAAATCCTCCACTTCCTCTTTTGCAAGAGACTCTATCTTTTGAATATCATAAGGATTATAGATAACTTTTTGTCTGTCTGAAAAAGAGAGGATTCTTCTCATCTCCTCTTGCATACCTCTTGATTTTGAGATGATAAGATCCGCTTTTGGATATAGATACTTGATAAGTTTAAAATTTATTTTTCCCTCAAATCCTTTATCAAGATATCTTCCCATTCTGCCGGCATTGACAATCTGCACCGTATGTTTGGAGCCTAAAAGTTTCGCTAGAATATTGATATAATTTGCCCGAAAAACATGACTTTGGACTATCTCAATACGCTCTTTTTTGATAATCCTTTTCAATCTGTAAGAGAGTATAAAAAGATAAAAAAATTTCAAAAAACCGTTTTCATCCCCTTTAAATCCGGAAAGATAGATTACATTGATCTCTTTTGGAACCTGAAAAAAATCATTTTTTTCCATACAGATAAGATTTACTTCAAATCCGCATTTATAAAAATGATTTATCAATGTGGAAACAACCTTTTCTGCTCCGCCGGAAAAAAGAGAGTTGGTCAAAATGGCACATTTAGGCATAACTGCAAACTCTTTTTAGATTGTTTATCAAACCTATAAAATAGAAAAAGATTACGAAAGTAAAAACCGTATGAGCCAAAATCAGAAAATACAAAAGCATATCAATCGTATCAAATGCAACGGTTTTTACCAAAATCAACAAAACAGCCATAAAAACAAAATCAGCCACCAGCAAAAAATTAAACTTTTTCAATATTGTCAAAACTCTGCCGACCGGCGAATAAAAAACCGTACAAAGATAATAAAAAGACATAATAAAAAATATCCTTTGAATGGTTATAATATTTTCAAAAGTAAACTTTTGGGAAAAAAGAAGTTTTATAATAAAAGGGATCATATAGTATGTAAAAATTATCGATACAACATAAAAAAGAGTCGTTTTGCTCAAAACCCCTTTCATCAAAGCCAAACTCTTTTTCAGTCTGTTTTTGGCTATGAGATGAGTTGCTTTTGCCGCAAAAATATTCACAACAGGAGCGTTGATTATCTGCAAGATAACCCCCAAAAACTTGTTTGCATAGGAGTAAAGAGAGTAAACACCGCTTCCAAAAGAGGTCAATACCGACGCTATCACAATATCTTTGATACCTATAAAAAAAGATCCGAGTTTGAGTTTAAAAGAGTTTTGCAATATCTCTTTTATCTCTTCCATATAAAATGACGGATAATATCGCATATTCATCTTTTTAAAGATAAGATAAAATTGCCACAAATTTGCCAATAATGTTGATAAAATGGTGGAATATGCGATGATCAAGACACTCTCTTTTACAAAAAACAAAACAGTTATGATATTCACCGAAAAAACAAAGATATCAACCACATAAAACGAAGCATAAAATCTCTCCAAGTTTAAAATAGTTTTATTCAAAAATAAAATATTTTGAAATAAAAGATAAAAGATAAATACATTTAAAAAACTTTTCAGATCACTGTTTAAAAATGAAACAGAAAAAGCATCACCAATCAAATAATACAAAGATATCAAAAACAGCGCACTGATAACAAGATAATTTAAAAGTATTGAAAAAAGTCTGTCTGATCTGCTTTTATCTTTGATCTTTATCTCAGCATAGTAGGGAGTAAAAGCCTCCCATACACTTTGAACAAAATACCCAAGATAGTTTATAACAACAACCGATAAAAAATAGATATCCGTCTCTTTTGCAGCACCGAATTTCCTACCTAAAAGTACGATAAAAACAAATCCCAAAAATACACTTAACAAAGAAAGGATATTGTAAAACACCCCTTTATCCAACACCTTTTTAAGCAATCTCAAGCCATTTCTCCGCTATTTTATTCACTTCCAAATGCCTGACTGATTTTTTTGCCTCTTTTTTGAAATCATCCTGCAACTTCTCATCAAAATACAATCTCTCAATCGCCTCTTTCAAAGCATTCTCATCTTCATTTGGTACCAAAAGCCCGTTGACACCGCTACTGATCAACTCATTTGGACCGGTAGGACAATCAGTCGAAACAGAAGGAACACCAAAACCAAGAGCCTCGCAAAGAGCATTGGGAAAACCCTCAAATCTTGAAGAGAGAACAAAGATTTTCGCCTGTTTATAAAAATCTTTTACATTATCAACCTTTCCCATCAAAAACACCTTATCAAAAAGTTCTCTTCTTTTTATCAACCGTTCCAAATTCTCTCTCTCTTCCCCCTCACCCAAAATAAGAAGTTTTGCGCTCTTGCTGAGTTTACTTTTTGAAAAAGCCTCTATCAGCATCTCAAAATTTTTCTGCCTGTGCAGTCTTCCGACAGCCAATATAAAAGGAGAATAGACACCCAAATCCTCCTCTGTCCTCTCATCTTCATCAAAAACCAAAGGATTGGCGATGGAGACAACTCTTTTTAAAGAAAAATCATCTTTTAGTATATTTTCTATCTCTTTGGAAACGGCTACAACTTTTTTGACATTAGAGCGGTTATAAAGCATTTTTATCAAAAACCTCTGCCAACTTTGATGTTTTTTCAAAGGATTGTTTCTGACCGAAACGATCACATCCTCCCCCGTTAAAACAGAAACAAAATTACTGCTCTCCACAAAAGAGAAAACAACATCGGCTCTCTTTTTTGCAAGAATCTTTTTTAATTTATATATCCTCTTTGCAAATCGAAATATTTTCAATATCCTGCTGTTAGCAGGTGGAGAATCCAAAGACAATATCTCTCCGCCATACTCATACTCTATCTCTTTTCTAAAAAGAACAATCGTTACTTTATGCCCCTTTTTCTCAAAAGATCGGGAAAGGAGAGAAACCACTCTCTCTGCTCCCCCTTTTCTCAGGCTCTGTAAAACAAAAACTGTTTTCATCTTAAAACCTCATTCAAAAAAGCACTTTTATAACCTTTTGAAAAGACCTTTTTTATAAAATCATAATACTTTTGCAAAAGTTCTCCTTCCAACTCCCAGTAATGTGTCGCTATCTGAAAAGGAAGATCATTTTTTTCACAAAAAGAGAGTTGATTTTCATATCTTTGCCAATCGGTAGAAGGGGTAAAAGCATATCCGGCAAGTTCTTTATGGGTACCGTAATCTATAACATAAGGATATGTCAGATTGGGATAACTCATCTTGAACAAAACTCTTTTACTGTAAGAAACCAAACCTTTCGCATTTATCTCCCGATCATATTTTTTACCGGCAATCCCCGAAATATTCAAACCGTTATCGGCTACCGCCCTGACGCCGTCATTTACGATCTGATTGCTTGGAGGAACAAAATCTGAAATTTTTACACCAAAAAGATCTTCAAGATATTTTTTACCCTCTTTTGTTTTTGCATAAAGTTTGTCATACTCATCAATATATTCTCCCAGAAAATAGAAAGACTTTTTCTTCTCTCTCATATACATTGTATTAAATTTTGTGGCAACATAGATCATATCATCCGTTTTTAGAGAATAAAGATGATTATATCCGTGAAGCATAATCTCCACCAAACCTTTATCTATTTTATCTTTTATATATTCGACAATCTCTCTGTTTTCACCTATCGCTTTTGCCGAATCTTCATCCTGATACATCAGATCAAAATTCCCCGCATTATGCATTTTAACGGCATAGGGGATAACGGCAAAAGAGATCTTTACCCCTTTTTCAAAAAGAGGCCGATAAACCCTCTCTATATCCTCCGTCTTTGTCCAATACGAGAGATCATCATCTCTTATAATTAGATTTTTCATTTTTTCAATACCTTCTCATAAAGCCTTTCAACTTTTTTGGCACTTATATCCCAACTGTACTTTTCTCTGACACTTCTATATCCGTTACTACCCATTATCTGCCTCAAATTTTTATCTTTGGCAAACTTCAAAACAGCCTCTTTCAAAGAATTTAAATCATTTTTATCTATAACAATTCCGCTGTTTTTTACCAACAAGGGCAGATAACCGCTGTTTGAAGCAATCACGGCAAGAGAACTTGCCATCGCCTCCAAAGTAACAATACTAAAAGATTCATAACTGCTGACGATGCAAAAAACATCAGACTCTCTATACTTTTTGGCAAGATCTTTTTCATTTAAAAAACCCAAAAATTTTACACCTTCCATTGCCATACTTTTAAGCTCCTCTTCCATTGAACCCTCACCGACGATAACAAGCTCCATATCCTTATATTCTTTATAAGCTTCATTAAATGCCTTTATCAAAAAAGGGATATTTTTTACCGGTACCAGTCTTCCCGCAAAAATAAATCTCACTCTTGTTTTATCTCTTTTTTCTTTTGCGGGATAAAAAAGATTGGTATCCACACCCGGAAGCACTTCATAAACATTATCTACCATCTCTTTTAGCCTGTTTATCGAATCACCGTGGGTAAAATGCAAAGAACAGTTTTTTATGGAGTTTATTCTCCTAAAAGAGGGAGGTCCCGGCCAAAAAACAGAACATACTCTACCCTCATTTTCCAATCTCTCTCCAAGTTCTGCCAATCCGCACAGCTGATATATATCACTCTCTTTTTCATTTTTCAGATACTTAAAAACTCTGTTTTCAAATATCTTGCCATCAACCATGGAAGATCCCGCAGAAATCAATTTGGTAAAAATATTTGTAGGTTTTATTTTATAATGGATATTTCTAAGATAGGGAGTTTTAATATATGTAACTTCAAACTCATCATCCAAAAAAGTACGCTTTATCTTTTCACAGCCGACAATAAATTTTATTTTGTGTCCTCTTTTTTTTAAGGCTCTGGCAAGATTGAGATCAAAACTTTCACCTCCTCCGATTTTTATACCCATCATCCGATTTATAAATGTAATCTCCATCTTTTTAAAAAAACCTTTTAATTGAATATATTATTTCATCGGCAAAATCAATTTTATCTTTAATCCATTATAGTAAATATAAACTTACAAAAATATGATTTTTGGAGATTAAGTTATTTTTTTTTAACCTTTTAGAGTATAATAATGGTATCATTTTATTTTAAATAAACAAAAAGGCATATATATTGATAAATAAATTTTTTTCACTCTACAATATGCATAAAATCAAAAATGTAATATGGAAGTACGACTTTAGTCGTATGGGTAGATTTTTGCTGTCGGTTCTTTTCAATATCATCTTGTTAAATGCCCAAGAGCTGCCAAAAGATATGAAACTTCATTTTGCAAAACAGACTGTTACAAAAAACCCGAAATATCTTCAACCTGTTATCGATCCCGTATATAAAACCAAAATAACAAGAATTACCGATTTTAAAACTTTTGACAACAGTTATCCAAGACACAGATACTCAAAAAATCAGCCCTTTAACTGTAACTCCACTCTGATAAAACTCCAGACAAAATGGCTCATAGATGCAAAAACATACAAGATTATAAAAAAATTCCCAAAAAGCATCCACTTTAATACATCAATCTGGTCTCACAAAAACCCAAATATCCTCTATATCTTCAGAGATGACGGAATAATTTTAAAATACAATGTAAAAAATAATCATTTGCAAAAAATCTGTAAAATAAAAGGTTACGACAGAGTCGCTTTGGGACCTAATGAAGGAAATATCGATACAAACGATCATTACGCTGCCTTTGCATGTAAGAGGGGAGAGGATCTTGATATAATCATCTTTGATTTTTATAAAAGAAAAATCATAAAAAAGAGGCGTTTTGCAAAAAAATGGGGCAGTTCTTACAACCCCTCTTGGTTTGACTGGATCAGCATTTCACAATCGGGTAAATATGTGATTATACTGTGGAATAAAAAGATCAAAGACAACTTTAAAAGCGGTGATGTAAAAGTATATAACACTTTTGATCTCTCTTTTAGAGCCACTCTTTACAATTACGGCAATCACGGAGATATATGTTATGACAGTTTTAACAATGAAGTCTATGTTCAGTTTGCAGGAAAAGCAAAAATAAACGCCTACCGTCTAAAAGATGCAAAAAGTATGGCTATTCACCAAAATCCCGAATTTGAAACAGGAGCCTCAAGACATCTAAGTTGCAGAAATTACAGACAAAAAGGATGGTGCTATATCTCAACCCAAAAAAACGGTCTTGTTTTGGCAGTCAAATTGGACGGTAGCGGCAAAGTAAAATACATCACCGCCCATAACAGCACTCAACAAAATTATCTAAAAACCGCCTCTGCCGTCCCAAATCCCGACGGTTCAAAAATCCTCTTTTCAAGCGATTGGCAAAACAGGGATAAAGAGGTTGTTTTTGACTATATAGCTGAAAAATGTGAGAAATAGATATGTGTGGAATTACAGGTTTTATAGATTTTAACAAAAAAAGCAACACAGATATTTTAAAAGAGATGACAGATATCATCCATCACAGGGGACCAGACGACGGAGGATACAGGTTTTTAGAAAATACCCATGCTTTTGTAGGATTGGGACACAAAAGACTCTCTATCTTGGATCTCTCTTCAAAGGGACATCAGCCAATGGAGTTTGAAGAGTTGATCATAGTCTATAACGGAGAGATCTATAATTTCAAAGAGATACAAAAAGAGCTGATACTGCAAGGCTATCTATTTGATTCAAACAGCGATACGGAAGTCATACTCAAATCTTTTCACAAATGGGGAATTTTTAAAGCCCTCAGCAAATTTAACGGAATGTTTGCTTTTACGATATATGACAAAAAAGAGCAGATTATCTACTGCATAAGAGACAGAGCCGGAGTAAAACCTTTTTACTATTACCACCAAAACGATCTTTTCCTGTTTGGAAGCGAACTGAAAAGTTTTCACAAACATCCCTCTTTCAAAAAAGAGATATCCACAGAAGGTCTTGCCTCATATTTCAGATACGGTTATATACTGGCACCACATACAATTTTCAAACACACTTTCAAACTGTTCGCCGGACACTATATAAAAATAGACCTCAAAACCAAAACTCTGACAATAGAAAAATACTGGGATCATATATCACACTATAACAGATCAAAAATCAACATTGGAGAAAAAGAGACTGTCAACAAACTTGAAACTCTTCTTGAATCTGCTTTCAATTACAGAATGGTGGCTGATGTGGATGTGGGGGTTTTTCTCAGCGGAGGTTACGACTCTACCTGCGTAACAGCACTTTTGCAAAAAAACTCCTTTAAAAAGATAAAAACATTTACGATAGGTTTTCATGAAAAAGAGTTTAACGAAGCCAATCTCTCAAAAAAATACGCCTCCATTTTAGGAACCGATCATCATGAACTCTATATCACCCAAAATGATATCCTAAAAATGGTTGAGGATATCCCTTTTATATATGACGAACCATTTTCCGATAATTCCATCTTCCCTACCGTATTAGTCTCCAAATTTGCAAAAAAATATGTAAATGTGGCTCTTTCGGCAGACGGAGGAGATGAGATATTTGGCGGATATACAAAATACAGAGATATTCAATCCATCTATCAAAAGATAGATACGATAAAAAAGGCAGATAAATACCTTTTTCATACCCTTATACCTTTTATAAAATCTTCCTTCTCTTTAAAAATAGCAAAATCTCTGAAATTCAGAAATCTATTAAACAAATACAATAAACTAAATGATATGCTCGATTCACCAAATTTGGAAGATATATTTGACAGATCAAACTACTTCCTAAATGACACTGAACTAAAAAGATTGATAAAAAGAGACTTTTCTCTAATCAGCAACTTCAACACTTTAAATTCTCTGAATGATTACAATAATCTTATATCAAAAGTGATGGCTGTTGACTACTCAACCTATATGGTTGATAATATATTTGTCAAAGTTGACAGAGCCTCCATGAGTACCTCTTTGGAAGCCAGAGAGCCGTTTATGGATCACAGAATTTTGGAATTTACAGCAAGAATTCCGATGGAGATAAAATATAAAAACAATATTCCAAAATTTCTGATAAAAGAGATCGTGCATAAATATATTCCAAAAGATATCATAAACAGACCGAAAAAAGGCTTTTCCATTCCGATAAGACAGTGGTATGAAGACAAATTGCATGATCTGTTTGAAGAGTTACTTAGTGAAAAAGAGATCAACAAATACGGTATTTTAGACTATAACAGTATTAAAGAGATAATCAAAAGATACAATAACAATGAAACCTATTTGATGAAAGTTATATGGCAGATTTTTATTTTCCAACTCTGGTCAAGAAAGTGGCTGTAAGCAAAAAATCAAACTTTCTTCTAAACCCATATAATTACAATAAACAGATAATTTTGAAAGAACAAAAGTGAACTTGAAGAGATTTTAGTTTAGAATATGGGTTACAAAAAAATTTTGGTTTTTTAAGGTAACTATTTGGATAAGATAAAAATATACGGCGCAAGAGAAAATAATCTAAAATCGATAGATTTACAGATACCCAAAAACAGACTTGTTGTTTTTACGGGACTAAGCGGAAGCGGTAAGAGTACTTTGGCTTTTGATACACTTTATGCGGAAGGTCAAAGAAGATATATAGAATCTCTCTCCTCCTACGCAAGACAGTTTTTGGACAGAATCGGCAAACCTGATGTGGACAAGATAGAAGGACTCACTCCGGCTATCGCCATCGATCAAAAAACAACCAGCAAAAATCCCAGATCAACAGTCGGAACGATAACGGAGATATATGATTATCTAAGACTTTTATACGCAAGAATCGGCAGACAGTACTGTCACAAATGTAAAAAACCAATCTCCCAAATGAGTGCAAGTGATATTATCGAACAGGTTTTGAAACTTCCAAACGGGGCAAAAGTGGTTATCAACGCTCCTTTGATAAGAGGAAAAAAGGGAAGCTTCAGTGATCTGATAGAAAATCTAAGACACAAAGGCTATGTCAGAGCGATGATAGACGGCGTGATGGTAAGACTTGATGAGGAGATAGAGCTTGGTAAAAACAAAAAACATACGATCAAAGCCGTTATCGACAGAGTCGTTATCAAAGAAGACAACCGCCAAAGGATAGCCGAAGATATAGAAAAAGCTTTGACGGAGAGTTACGGAGAGGCTGAAATAGAGATATTAAATCACAAAGAGATAGGACTTGAAAGTTCTCATCTTCATTACAGCGAACATCTGGCATGTTTTGACTGTAAGATAAGTTTTGAGCCTCTTGAGCCTCTCTCCTTCTCATTTAACTCTCCAAAAGGCGCATGTCCTCTCTGCGACGGTCTGGGAATCCGCTATACACTTGATCTGAAAAAACTGATAGATGAGGAAAAAAGTATTGAAGAAGGGGCGATTAGACTTTTATACGGTTTTAACAGAGGATACTATTTTACATTTTTGAAAGCTTTTTGCCAGACTCTGAAAATCGATATAAAAAAACCCTTTTTTAAACTTCAAGAGCATGAAAAAAAAGCTATCTTGCACGGTGCGCCGGAGGGAGTCTCTTTTCAGTGGAAAAAACACAGACTTACAAGAGAGTTTGAAGGAGTTATAAAAATAGCCTATGAAATGCTAAAAGATGAAAAGGCTCTTGGCGAATATATGAGTGAAAAGGTGTGTGATCGATGTGCCGGACATCGTTTGAAACCCGAAAGTCTGGCTGTAAAAGTAGCCAACAAAGCGATATCCGATATCTTGGATATGCCTATTGAGATCAGTTACAAATTTTTTACGGATGAGAGTAATTTTGAATATCTAAGCAAACAGCAAAAGATGATAGCCTCTCCCATTTTGAAAGAGATAAGAGAGAGGCTGTATTTTCTTTATGATGTAGGTCTTGGATATCTGACTCTTGGAAGGGATGCCAGAACGATAAGCGGCGGTGAAGCACAGAGGATAAGGATAGCTTCACAGATAGGAAGCGGACTTACGGGAGTTATGTATGTGCTTGACGAACCGAGTATCGGGCTTCATGAAAGAGATACGCAAAAGCTGATAAGAACACTTAAAAATCTAAGAGACAAAGGCAACAGCGTTATAGTCGTAGAGCATGACAAAGAGACGATAAACGCATCCGATTATATCGTGGATATAGGACCAAAAGCGGGAAAATTCGGCGGTGAAATCGTTTTTGACGGAACTCTCGAAGAACTTAAAAACGCAAATACCCTAACCGCCGATTATCTTCAGGGAAGAAAAAAGATAGAGTATTTTTACAGAAGAGAACAAAAAGAGTGGATAGAGTTAAAAAATGTCAATATCAACAATATAAAAGATCTAAATGTCAAAATCCCTCTTGGCAATTTTGTCTGTATAACGGGCGTGAGCGGAAGCGGAAAGAGTTCTTTGATCCTTCAAACTCTTCTGCCGGTTGCAAAAGAGATATTAAACAGAGCCAGAAAAGTAAAAAAAGTGGCAGGAGTTGAATGTATAGGGCTTGAAAAACTCGATAAAGTCATATATCTTGATCAAAGTCCAATCGGAAGAACCCCAAGAAGCAATCCCGCCACCTATACAGGCGTAATGGATGAGATAAGAACTCTTTTTGCCAAAACAAAAGAAGCCCAGATAAGAGGCTATAAGGTGGGAAGATTTAGTTTCAATGTAAAAGGAGGCAGATGTGAAAAGTGTCAGGGAGAGGGAGAGATAAAGATAGAGATGCACTTTCTGCCTGATATCATGGTAAAGTGCGATGCCTGTAAAGGAAAAAGGTACAATGCCCAGACTCTGGAGATACACTACAAAGGCAAAAATATCGCCGATGTTTTGGCGATGAGTGTTGATGAAGCTCTTGAATTTTTCGCCAGTATCCCAAAAATATATCAAAAACTAAAAACCCTGCAGGATGTTGGTCTTGGATATATAACTTTGGGACAAAATGCCGTTACATTAAGCGGAGGAGAAGCGCAGAGGATAAAACTTGCAAAGGAACTTAGCAAAAAAGATACGGGAAATACTCTTTATATTCTTGACGAACCAACAACCGGACTTCACTTTGCCGATATAGACAAACTGGTTAAAGTTTTGCACCATTTAACCGATCTTGGTAACAGCGTACTTGTTATAGAACACAATATGGATATGATTAAAAATGCTGATTATATTATCGATATGGGACCCGAAGGTGGAAGCAGAGGAGGAAAAATCGTCGATACCGGTACTCCTGAAGAGATAGTTGAAAATTGTAAAAAATCGGGAAGTTATACTGGAACATTTCTTGCTTGTGAATTATAGTTAGTAATATTAAGGATTCAAAGATGACAAAGAGTATCATACAAAAAGTCAAAGCATTGCCGCCGTTGCCATCTACTTTTCAAAAAATAAATGAGATATCAAGAGATCCAAACGGCTCTCTTTCCGAAATCATGAAAGTTATACAAAAAGATCCGATGCTTACGGCAAATCTTTTAAAAATTGCCAACTCTCCTCTTTACGGTTTTCAAAAAGAGGTCAAAAACATAAATCAGGCCATCTCACTGTTTGGTATGTCAATGACCAAAACTTTGGCTTTGAATCTCTCTATAAAAAAGCTCCTGAAAGTTGATATGAAACCATACGGCATTACTCCCGAAGAATTTGCGAATATATCAAATATGCAAAGCATACTGATCAAAAAATGGTATTCAAATATCGATCAAAAAGCGGTAGAGATACTTTTTTTGGCAGCTCTTTTACAAGAAACGGGAAAAGTTATAATCGCTGATGAGATTATAAAAGAGCAAGAAATAGAATCTTTTAAAAACGATATAGAAAGCAGCATAGAGACAGACGAAGTTGAAAAAACTTTTGTCGGAGTAACAACTGCCGAAGTAACTTCAGCGATTTTTGAACACTGGAATTTCGATGAAACAATGGTGGAAGCCATAAGATACAGTGATGAGTACAAAAGAGCACCAAAAAAGATATATAATCTCTCTTTGGCTCTAAAAGTAACAAAAACGGCAATAGCGATCAACAATCCCCTATCCGAAGAGAATATACAAAGAGCTCTTGAAATCCTGGAAAAAGAGAATATGGATAAAGATTATTTTTTGGAAGCGATAGAACAGATCCAAAGTGTTCCGGCTCTCTAAAACAACTATAAAAAACTAAAAACTTTAAGTTTAAACGATGTATAATCTATAAAGGTTAAATTTTATTAAAAGGAGGGCTTTATGGATATAAAAGTTTTAACAAATCTTGTAAAAGACGGCATTATGACTCCTGAGGAAGTTTGGAGAGATTTTTTAAAAAAGGGTATAGTGATAAAAGATCTCTTGCAACAGTATATAATTCCCATTATCGTAACAGTTACCGTTATAAGTACTGTATTAAATATGATTTTCGGTTATCCGATGATGGGCGGCAGATTTCATCCCTCTATATTCAGAGCTGTCTGGATGATCATAGGCGGTATTGTTACTTATCTTGCTTCTTTATATATTTTTGGTTGGATAAGCGCCTTTTTGGCAGAAAAATTTGGGGGTAAAAATGATCTAAACAGAGCTGTTTTGATGCTGTTTTTAATCTCTCTGCCATCTTTTGCAGGACAGATTTTGGGAACATTGCCGATTATCGGATTTATACTCTCTATCGGACTTTCCATCTATTCTCTGGTTCTTTTGTATAAAGCTTTTCCTCTCTTTTTGGATGTTCCTTTGAACAATCAATCAAAGTGTTTTATAATTTTTATACTGATATCCATTGTAGTTGGAATGATACTGGGTATGATAACAGGAGCCATTTTTTCTCCTCCCATGCGCTGATTATCCTTTTTTTACCAGGATTCCCGATATGACGATGAGAGTTATACCCAAAACAGTATAAAAATCGGGGATCTTATCTCCCAAAAAAGTACCAAAAAGTATGGCAAAAGGGATATTTATATAGCTTACCACTCCTATTACGGCGGCATTTGTACTGCTGTAGGCTTTTGTCAAAAGCCATTGGGAAAGCGTTGCCGTTGTTCCTATGAGAAGCAAAAGAGACCAGACACCAAAGCTTGTCGGTGTTACAAAAGGAGTCAGCATAAAACCCAAAGCTTCATTGGTATAAAAAGAGGCAACGGCAAAAAGCAAAAGAGGAGCTACAACACCCGTTGTCATAAAAGAGAGAACAATCATTCTTGAATCGTAAATATGTTTTATCTTTCCTATCGTCGTATAGGCGGCTGCTGCAAAAAATCCTCCCAAAAGTCCTAAAAAATGGGCAAATCCTATCTGTAAACCAAGAGGCTTTGTGATAAGAGCCACCCCAAAAAATCCGCATATCAAGGCAAAAATCCCGATATAAGAGAGCCTTTGATGAAGGATAAAAAATGCCAAAACAGTTACAAAAAGAGGTGAGGTTTTATTGAGCGTGATAGCTTCTCCAAGAGGGATGGAGGTAATCGTATAGAAAAAGAGTAACAGTGCGCTAAAACCAAAAATTCCTCTCCAAAGAAGAAGCATTGGTTTGCCTCCTTTTAGTTTGGAAGGTGTATGTTTCAAAGCCGCCACTATAAAAATCATACCAAAAAGATTTCTGAAAAATACAATCTCCAAAGCACTCATATCATCAGAAAGCATCTTGGCCGCCGCACCGGTAACGGCAGAGATAAGAGAGCTGAAAAACATATACAAAACACCTCTGTCGATATTTTTCATCCTATATCCTCAAACCAAAAGCGCTACTGAAAGCCCATTGGAGATTGTATCCGCCAAGCTCTCCTGTTACATTTAGACACTCTCCGATAAAAAAGAGGTTTTTTTGATATCTGCTCATCATCGAGTCTGGATCTATCTCATCTGTATCTATTCCCCCTTTTGTAACTTCTGCTTTTGAATAGCCAAAAGTTCCTGCCGGTGAAAAAGTGTAGCTTTTTAACAAAGAGAGTTTTTCTTTATCCTCTTTTGTCAATAAAGAGGCTCTTTTATCCTCCAAATCGATACTTTGCAAAAAGGCTTTTGTAAATCTTTTTGGCAGAGGCAGAAGTGAAGAGATCTGTCTGTTTTGGTTTTTTAAAATGCTCTTTAGTGATATATCGGGTAAAAAATCGATCTCTATACTGCCTTTGTCCCAGTACAGCGAACTGTTTAAAACCGCCGGTGCGCTGATACCTCTGTGGGCAAAAAGCAGATCATCCAAAAAACTCTTTTTCCCCGTTTTCATCCTGACTTTGATTGATATTCCGCTTAACTCTTTGAACCAAAATTCATTTTTTTGTACCGTAAAACCGACCAATGCCGGTTTTGGAGTGATGATGTTGTGAGAGAATTTTTTGGCTATCTCAAAAGCTATATCGGTTGCGCCGATCTTTTGATAACTGATTCCTCCTGTTGCTATAACCACTTTATGGGCTTTTAGAGTACCTTTGTTGGTAAAGATCAAAAAATCATCATCTTCTTTTTTTAGATCACAAAGAGAGTGTCCTAGTAAAAAAGGCACATTTTTCAGCTCTTTTTTAAATATCATTATCAGTTCATCGGAACTTTTCGGACAGAAATATTGACTCTTTTTCCTGATGATCGGATTTAATCCTCTTTTTTTTAAAAACTCTATCAGATCTTTTTGTGAGAATTTGTCCAGTACTTTTTGTATAAAAACCCTCTCTCCAAGATAGTTATCGGCGGATACTTTTTTGTTTGTTATATTGCATCTTCCGCCGCCTGAAATTTTTATCTTGTTTGCTATGCTTTGGGTACTTTCCAAAACGGCTATATTTTTGTTTTTATACCTCAAAGCAGCCATAAGACCACTTGCGCCGCCTCCTATAACGGCTATATCAAAATATCTCACTGATTTTAAAAAGATTCGTCGTTATCGTTATAGTCTATAAATTCGGATATGTAGGGTTTTACGATATTTACGCCATAATCTACCTGATTATTTAACAAAGATTCTCCAAAAAGTCTCTCATCTGCAAATGAATCTATAAAATCGGTATAAAAAAAGTCCATACCTATCGATGTTGAATAGTTTATCCAGTCAAATCTTATATCATTGTTTAAAACTGAGTTAATATCAGTCAATCTGAAATTTTTGTTATCTATCGAATTTGCAATAAGCATATTTTTTCTATCCTGATACTGGGTAAGACTGAGTAAAAGAGGATGATAATTGATCTGGGTCGATAACAAAACAAAAGGATGAATTTTATAGAGTCTGATTTGAGATGCTATCAAACTGGTTTTTACAAGAGGAGTATTCAAAAAGATACTCGCATCATTTAGATAATAATTCCTTTTGATTAAAGAGCGGTAGTCGGTATTGGCATTTTCTATGGTACCGGTAAAAACGGTATTTTTAAACTGCTCATCGATATAAGTGCTTATTTTTGAACTTGCGGGGCTGTTATCCTTGAAGATGACTATTTTGTTATTGGCATACTCAAAAAGTTTATCTATCTGTTTTTGATAATCCAATCCTCCAAAATAGATATTGGGACTTGTTGCATAAGAGATATTTCTTTTATTGACAGTAGGAATATAGATCTGTAAATCTCTTTCATTTGAAACGATAATCTTTGCTCCTTTGTCCGTTACAGGAGCTATCACATATCTGTAATCCTTCTCTTTGATCTCTTTTAAAGCATTCAATATAGACTCTTCCTCTTCGTTTTCACAGTTAAAGAGTTCAAAATCAAAATCACTGTTTTTATATATCAGATACGAAAGGATGGATTTTGTAATGGAAAGAGTATATTTTCCTATAACCTTTTGAGGAACAAGAAGAGCTATATTGACATAAGAACCTTTTTTCTCAAAATCAAAATATTCATCACTTTGGTTTTGATCCAAAACATCAAAAGCCAATTCCCTCTCATTTTCCACATTAAGTTCCAGAGCATACTTTTGAAACAACTGTTGATAATCACTCTCTTTTGCTTTTGCAAGAAATGAAAAGATCATTTCGTTTTTCAAATACTCTTCCAGGCAACTGCCCAAACACTCGTAAGGATCAATATCTATAATAATATTTCGGACGGGAGGAATTTTGGTATTTAACTTTTTTCCTATGGCAAAGAGTGAGGTAACAGCCAAAAATATTAAGATTATCTTTTTCATAGCATTGCTTTAACTTTTAACATATCTTGATATACATCCTTTTTTGCCGAAGGATTTCTCAAAAGAAAACTCGGATGAAAAGTGGGAATCATCTTTGTATTGCCAAATTCCAAAATCTCTCCTCTTACTTTTGAAATCGGAGTTTTATTATCTCCTGTTAAGTGTCTGTAACTTGTAGAACCCAAAGCTACGATAATAGCGGGATTTATAAGTTCTATCTGTTTAAGCAGAAACGGTTTGCACATTTTTACCTCTTCGGGAAGCGGAACTCTGTTGTTTGGGGGTCTGCATTTTACGATATTTGCTATATAAACTTCTTCTCTTTTTACTTCAAGTACATTTTCGATAATTTTTGTCAAAAGCTGTCCGGCTCTTCCTACAAAGGGTCTGCCGCTTTCATCTTCCATCGCTCCGGGACCCTCTCCGATAAACATAATTTTGGTATGGATATCCCCTTCTCCAAAAACCACATTTTTCCTTGTTTTTGAAAGCTGACACAAACGGCAGTTCAAAACCATCTCTTTGAGCTTTTCCCAAGAGTCGGGAAGCGCAAGATACTGTTCGGTATTTTTCATAAAAATATCTATATCCTTAAAATATTTGTATCCTAAAGCTTTATATATGTATAGTTCTTTGAGGATTTTTACTTTTTCATTTTGATTCATCGAAGATATAATATCTAAGTGTGTGTTAAAGAACCATTAAATTTTAAGGGCAGCTCTAAGGTAAATTTTTTCTATAAGTTCATCTGTATTCTCCGCACAGGGAGAATTATAAAGACTCTCTCCAAATCCCCATTTTACAAAAATAAAATCAATTTTTGCATTTCTTGCTGTCAGTTCATCTTTTTGACTGTCACCGATCAAAAGAGTATCCTCTTTTGTCATACCTGTAATTTTCAATATTCTGTCCACTATTTCGGGATGGGGTTTGACATTTTCTACATTGTTTCTGCCCATAACGGTTATAAAATGGTGATCTATTTTTAGATGTTTTAACATTTTTTTTGCAAAAAAATCAGATGCGTTGGTTGCAACACTTAAAATAAAGTCTTTTGACAAACTCTCCAGAAGTTTGGGAATATTCTCATAAACTTTTATATTCTTTACACACTCTTTTTGATAATGCTCTATAAAAAGCCTTCTGTGCTCTTCTTGATATGTATCGGTTTGATAAAAAATTTTGGGAAGATTGCTGTCGGGCAGATTGATATTTTTTGTAACCACACTTTTATCTATCGGTGGAAGTCCTATATGAGATCTCACAAAATTGATACTGTTTGTTATCGATTTGCTGCTGTCTATAAGAGTTCCGTCCATATCAAATATAATATTTTTCACTTTTTAATCTCCTTTTTACCAAAACAGAGTTTCATCACCCTAAAAAAGGTTCTATAACAAATGCTTAATAAATAAATTATCAAATCTAAAAATTAATATAAAATAAATAAGGATAAATTAAGTCTTATTTATATATAATTCCATTGCCGTTAAAAAATAACAGCCAAAAACAGCTACTTTGAAAGCAAATAGCATTAAAATCTCCAAACTGAGATTCTTGCTTTGGGATATGTGCCTGTCCGAAAGCAGAACCAAAGAGAAGATGTTTCACCTCCTTTACATCTTCTCCCTCCTTCTTGAAATCATTCTGTCAATTTTACTCAAATTTTTATCAAATGCAAAACAACTCTCTTCATTACAAGCCAAAAACATTTCAGTATCTTCAACATTGGTCAGTTTAAACGGATACTTTATCCTCTCTATCTCTATTTTTCTGGCAAATAAATTTTTGATATTTGATTTTATGATAACATCACCCTCTCTTATCCTGATAAGAGCTCTGGTAGCTTCGGGTGAAATATCTATCTTTGCCACTATCTTTTCTCTCTCGTTTTCTATAAATCTTTTGGTTTTTGAGAGAAGTTTTCTGTCGTATGTAAGATTTGAGAGAGATATCAGAACATGAAAAAATCTTGAAAGTGCAGCTGTATAGTATCTGTCTTGATAAACGGAAGGAGACTTTATATCCGTATCATCAAGATACCACCTTTTATTTTTGGGATCATAAAATTTTTTTATCGCTTTGTTTGCAAGAAGTTTGGCAAATTTTAGATATTTTTTATCATAAGTTGTTTCATATGCCTCCGTCAAAGCATCACTTAAAAATACAAAATCCTCAAAAAAAGCCTTTTGTTTTACAGGATGAGTCTCCAAAAACTGATGATACAAAACACCTTTTTTATACATCTTTTCTATCAGCTTTTCCAAAGAGACAAGAGCCTCTTTTTCATACTTTTTATCTAAAGCGGAAGCTTTTAAAAGTGCTTTTATCATCATGGCATTCCATGCCGTTATCACCTTTTTATCTATAAAAGGAAATTTTCTGGACTTTCTTAAATCTTTAAGAATCTTCCTCACCTCTTTAACTCTTTTTGGTTCTTTTTCAAATCCCGTATTTGTCTGGGGATTGCTTAAACGGTGTTCAAAATTTCCCACCGGAGTAATATCAAAATATTCCGTAATCTCTTTTATCTCTTTTTCATCAAATCCGTTTTTTTTCAATGCTTTAAAAACTTCCATAAAAGTATAAACAAAATATCCCCCTTCCCTGCCCTCACTGTCCGCATCCGAAGCAGAGAAAAAAAGAGCATTTTTTTGAAATCTTTTTATCATTTCATCTGCCGTTTCCGTAACCACTCTTTTATAAAGAGGATTTTTTGTAAAAATATAGGCTTTGACATACAACAAAATCAACTCCGCCTGGGTATATAGCATCTTTTCAAAATGGGGAACAATCCAATCAGGATGAGTACTGTATCTGAAAAATCCTCCCTCTATCTGATCATAAATCCCTCCTCTTGCCATTGCGTCCAAAGGCTCAAAAAACATCTTCTGCGCCCTTTTGTCTCCTGTTAGAAGATAGATGTCAAAAAGAAGATTCAGATTTGAAGCAAGTGGAAATCTCGGTCTTAGGTCAAATCCTTTATAGATATTGTCATATCTTTTTTGCATTTTTTCTATATAAGTCTCTTCAAGAGAATTTTTCAAAATCTTTTTTTCGCTCTTCTTTAAAACAAGCTTTTTATTTGCTTCTATTATCCTTTTTGCTCTTTTGAAATTTTTATGATAAAGTTTTGCAAGACGGGGCAGAAGTTTTTGCATCCCCTCCACACCGTAATCCTCTTTTGGAGGAATATAGGTAGTGATATACAAAACATCTCCTTTGGGAGTCAGGATCACACTAAGAGGCCAACCGTTTCTTTTTTTTGTTATTTTGGATAAAAAAGTCTGATATTTACTGTCAATATGGGGCATCTGCTCTTTATCTACTTTGATGCTGACATAATCTTCGTTTAAAAGTTCTGCAATTTTTTCATCTTCAAAAGACTCTTTTTCCATAACATGACACCAGTGGCAGGTGCTGTATCCTATAGATAAAAAGATGAGTTTATCCTCTTCTTTTGCCTTTTTAAAAGCCTCATCACACCACGGATACCAATTTACAGGATTATGCGCATGTTGCAAAAGATACTCTGAAGTTGAATCTGCAAGATGATTACTATATGAGTATAAAAAAGTCAATACCGATAAAAGAACAAAAATCTTTTTCAAAATCCCTCTCCCCAAATAAAAAGAGAATATCATTTTTGGCAGGGAAAGTAAAGAGAGTATTTATCTAAACTATTTTTTACTTTTAACGATATAGAAGTTATAGAACTTAAAAAAAGGTAAAAAAGTGAAAACCTATATCGTTGATTATAAAAGTACAGATGATTTTAAAAGCATTCCAATCTCCAAAATAAACAGCGCCAGATCAATAATGATACAGATTTTCAGCGGAATAATCGATAAAACTTTTTTAAGCAAAGTAGTAAAAGAACTAAAAGATATTTTCCCAAAAAGCAAAATCATAGGATCTACCACCGACGGAGAAATTATAAATGAAAAAGTAACAACACATCACTGTATCATTTCAATATCATCTTTTGAAAAAACTGATTTAAAATCCGCCTATGTAGAGGATATAAACACCAAAAACAGTTTTGAGAAAGGAAAAGAACTCAGCTCTTATCTTAAAACTCCCGATGCAAAAGCGATGATCTGTTTCGCAGACGGTCTTTATACCAACGGAGAAGATTTTATAAAAGGCACCCGTTTTGAGAATGAAGATGTCGTTATAGCCGGAGGATTAGCCGGTGATAACGCCAAATTTGAAAAAACTTTTGTTATTTGTGATGATAAAATCTTGACAAAAGGTGCTGTTGCAATCATACTTGTCAACAAAGATTTGATTGTCAAAAATGACTATCGTTTCGGATGGATTCCTCTTGGCAAAAAGCTAAAAATAACTCATGCTGTAAAAAACAGAGTTTACAGTATAGAAAATATGAAAGCTGTTGATGCATACAGACACTATCTTGGTGAAGATACCGCAAAAAGACTTCCCAAAACGGGTATAGAATTTCCTCTTATCTGTCTAAAAAACGGCATGGAGATAGCAAGGGCGGTGGTTGCCAAAAATGATGACGGCTCTCTTGACTTTGCCGGTAATATCAATACGGGAGAATATTATCAGTTTGGTTTGGGAAATATCGATCTTATATTAAATGATCTCTCAAAACTGGAAAAAAAATATGAAACAAACCCCATTGAATCCATATTTATCTACTCCTGTATGGCAAGAAGAAGATTTTTACTCAACGGAACACCGTTGGAGATAGCACCTTTTACAAAACTTGCAAAAACCGCCGGTTTTTTTACCTATGGAGAATTTTTTCATCTCTCGGCAAATAAAAACGAGCTTTTAAATGAAACGATGACTTTTTTAACACTTTCCGAATCTGCCAAAGTCAAAAGAAACGAAAATCATAAAATCTCAAATGACAATTATAATGAAAACACCGAACAACTGACAACTCTAAAAGCGCTCTCTCATCTTGTGGCAGTTACAAATAATGAATTAGAACATGTCAATGACATCATAGATTTTGAAAAAAATATTTTTGTCCAGGGACCCGTAATCATCTTTAAATGTAAATCCAACGAAAAATTTGATGTAGATTATATCTCTGCCAATGTTATAAATCAGTTTGGTTACTCTTCACACGATTTTATCAACAAGGAGATCTCTTTTGTAGATATAATCCTGGAAAAAGATATAAACAGAATAAGAAGAAGATTTAGAGATTTTATGCAAAATGATGTTTTTACATACGAAGAGGAATTCAGTGTAAAAACAAAATGTTCAAAAATCAAAAGTATGAGTGCCTATTTTATGATTGACAAAGATCCAAAAGGAAATATAACCGGTTTTAACGGATATATGGTTGATATAACAAAAAGAAAAGAGATAGAGAGCAAGTTTTATTATCTGGCCTATCACGATCCTCTAACCAACCTGTTAAACCGCGGATATTTCAAAGAAAAACTCTCTCCCGTTATAAAAGCAACCTTAAAAGGAAATTTTTCACTGGCATTGATCTTTTTTGATCTAAATCGCTTCAAAGAGATAAACGATACTTTGGGTCATGATGTAGGAGACAAGCTTTTGCAGATGGTTGCATCTTCCATAAAGGAGGTTATAAGAGGAGAAGATCTCTTTTTCAGATTCGGAGGAGATGAATTTGTAATTTTACTCTCATACATAAAAAAAGAGAATATTGTTAAAAACATAAAAAATTTTGCAAAAAGAGTTCAGGCAATTTTTGAAAAACCTTTTATCATAAACGGACACAAAATTTACAGTTCTACAAGTATGGGAGCTTCGATATTTCCGCAAGACAGCGACAAGATAGATGATATTTTGAGATTTGCCGACAAAGCGATGTATATATCAAAAAAAGAGAATCTCGGAGAAATAAAATTTCATCATGAACTTCAAAAAGAGAGAAATGATTATACATTCGGGCAAAAAAAAGAGTTTCAGGGAGAATATTTAATAAAAGATACGGTATAATAAAAGCTTTTTAAACTAAAGGCACCTCCAAAAACTTCTAAGTTTTTAGAGGTACCCTAAAATAAATCAGGACAGAAAAAAGATGAAAGAAGCAAAATATATCTGGATGGATGGAAACCTTGTAGAGTGGAATAAAGCCAATGTTCATATTTTAACACATACTCTGCATTACGGCAACGGTGTTTTTGAGGGAACAAGAGCTTATATGACAAAAAAAGGTCTTGCCGTTTTTAAACTGCAAGAACATACAAAAAGACTTATCAATTCGGCAAAAATAACGATGATAAAACCAAATTTTACTCAAGAGGAGCTTCAAAAAGCCCAGATAGAGATATTGAGAGTCAATAATTTTGAATCAAATGTATATCTAAGACCTATTATATATCTCGGTTACGGCGTGATGGGACTCTATCATGTAAATGCTCCCGTTCATACTGCCATTGCCGCATGGGAATGGGGAAGTTATCTTGGTGATGATGGACTTCAAAACGGTATCAGAGTTAAAATATCATCATTTACAAGAAATTCTGTCAAATCCACAATGGGAAAAGCAAAAGCGGTTGCAAACTACCTTAACTCCCAAATGGCAAAGTTTGAAGCGCTTGAGTGCGGATATGAAGAGGCACTTCTTCTTGATGATGAGGGATTTGTTGCAGAAGGAAGCGGAGAGTGCTTTTTTATCGTAAGAGACGGAGTTTTGATCTCCCCTCCAAATGACAACTCTCTTGAAAGTATCACTCAAAATACAGTACTTGATATAGCTGAAAGTCTGAATATTCCGATAGAGAGAAGAAGAATTACAAGAGATGAGGTTTATATTGCAGATGAAGCTTTTTTCACCGGAACGGCAGCGGAGGTAACTCCTATCAAAGAGGTGGATGCGAGAGTTATAGGCAACGGAAAAAGAGGAGAGATAACAAAAGAACTCCAAGACAAATATTTCGATATCGTTCATGGCAGAGATGAGAAATATGAACACTATTTGACATACATATAATAAATAATAAAGGAAAAATATGCCGGCAGATTTAAGCGATTATTTCAAAAAAGACAAAAAAAGGGACAATGACAATTTCACAGATGATGACGGAGGAGATTTTTTTAAAAATCTGGGCAAAAGAGCAGGACTTATATATATTTTTATTTTTATAGTCATACTTTTGGTAATAGCAAAACCGTTTGTAGTGATCAATTCCGGTGAAGTGGGTATAAAAGTAACAGCGGGTAAATATGAGCCTATCCCTTTGACACCGGGTTTTCATATCTATCTGCCTTTTATTCAACAGGTCATAGTAGTAGATACGAAAGTAAGGGTTATCAACTATACTGCCAGTGAAGATGCTGGAATCAGTGTCAGAAACAGCGGAATAAAATATAAATCGGCTATTTCCGTTTTGGATGCCAGAGGGCTGCCCGTATCTATCGATCTAACGGTACAATACCGGTTAAAACCACAAGGTGCTTCCAGAACAATAGCAAGTTGGGGACTTGCATGGGAGGACAAGATAATAAATCCGGTCGTAAGGGATATCGTAAGAAATGTTGTGGGTAAATTTACAGCAGAACAACTTCCGGTAAAAAGAAATGAGATAGCAAAACTGATAGAAGTACAGATAAAAGGCAAACTTGACTCTTTTGAAGAACAGCCTGTCGAACTTATCTCCGTACAGCTTAGAAATATCATCCTTCCGCAAAAGATAAAAGATCAGATAGAGAGAGTTCAGATAGCAAAACAGGAAGCCGAAAGAACAAGATATGAGGTAGAAAGAGCAAAACAGGAAGCCCAAAAGAGAGCGGCTCTTGCAACCGGTGTGGCGGAAGCCAGAAAAATTGAGGCAAAAGGTAAAGCAAGTGCCATAAAGATAGAAGCAGATGCCAACGCCTATGCAAACATCGAAATAGCAAAAAGTCTGACTCCTTATCTTTTAAGATTAAGAGAGATCCAGACTCAGGGCAAATTTAATGAAGCTC
>Ga0256914_1001034_pt1 | contig 26529 bp, 25 predicted proteins | sample HulkmetaG_FD_191571 | JGI IMG/M metagenome (GOLD analysis project Ga0256914, IMG submission 191571) | Hydrothermal chimney microbial communities from Main Endeavour vent field at the Juan de Fuca Ridge, Pacific Ocean - Hulk | ecosystem: Environmental > Aquatic > Marine > Hydrothermal vents ... | reverse complement strand
AACTAACCGACCCGATGTGTTGGACCCAGCTCTTTTAAGACCTGGGAGATTTGATAGACAGGTAGTCGTAGATATGCCAGATGTAAAGGAACGTGAAGAAATTCTACGGCTCCATGCTAAAAAAATTCCTCTTGCCGATGATGTAGATTTTTCCACGTTAGCAAAGGCTACTCCTGGTTCCTCTGGAGCTGATCTGGCAAATCTCGTTAACGAAGCGGCTCTGTTTGCGGCCAGGAGAAATAAAACAAAGGTGGATATGCAGGATTTCGAAGATGCAAGAGACAAAACGCTAATGGGAATCGCGAGAAAATCGAAGGTTATTCCACCCAAGGAAAAGAGAATGACTGCTTATCATGAGGCGGGACATGCATTGCTCCATTACTATCTCAAAAATGCCGATCCTCTCCATAAAGTCACCGTTATTCCTCATGGGAGAGCTCTGGGTGTAGCCTTTTCGCTTCCGGAGCACGAATCGTACTCTAGAAGCAAGGGGTGGCTTGTGGATAGAATCACAATTGCTATGGGTGGATATGCTGCTGAGAGTATTATCTATAATGAAACCTCCACGGGTGCACAGAATGATATTGAACAGGCAACGGAGATTGCACGTAGGATGGTCTGCGAATGGGGAATGAGTGATCTTGGCCCTGTTGCGTATGGCCAGAAAGAGGAACCAATTTTTATAGGTAAAGAAATTGCGCGGCATAAGGATTACTCCGAGGAAACTGCGAGAAGGATTGACCAAGAGATCAAGAGGATAATTACCTCTTCTTTGAATGAAGCGATCAAAATACTCTCTGATAATAGGGATAAACTTGAACTTCTTGCCGAAACACTTATAAAGAAAGAGACCTTGGATGATAGAGAGGTACGAGAACTTTTAGGTTTCCCTCCAAAAGAGAAAGATAAAGAGGAAGAAAAGGTATAAAATACTCACATATGAAAAGACAATATTTTGGGCATTACCTTTCTTTTGTGTTTTTACCGGTATTATTATTTCTGGTTATTGGTTGTGCTACCACTCCTAAAAACAGAGAGAGAAAGGAAAAGACTCCTCCTCCCTTAGCAGAATTAGAAAAGAGTAAGATTCAAAAACTGATCGATTCTAATGAACCCTTTAAGGCTCTTCAGTTGTTGTCTGCATATGAGAACTATGGTGTTGGGGCAAAAGAGGCAAGGAAGTTTATTGAACAGAGTCGTAGAAGGGGTGTAGAGCTATTAATAGCAGGGTTTAAAAAATCGCTTGAGGATAAGAATTATCTTGAAGCTATTACTTATTTTAAATCTATTGTGAATATAGGAGCATACGAGGATCTAGCTGATAATATCAAAAGGAAATGGAATCTGAAACGGTTGTACTATGAACTGGGACGCAAGTATAGGGAAGAGAATAATAACTATGTAGCTCTATATTACTATTTTAAGTCTCTAACTCTAGGTAATCGTGACAGGAAGAATCTGGAGAGTATTTTAGAGTTAGCATATAAACTTAAGAATAAGGTGATTTATGATAAGGTTATTGCGATTTACAGGAAAGAAAATTTAGTTCTTCCTGAGAAATATAGGGATAGAAAGCTTGCTGTTTCGGATCTTTCTCGGATGGTTAGAGGAACCGTGACTGTGTGGGTTGATAGGGGTATTAAAATTAAGGAGGGTGTTGGATATCCAGACCGTGTGATAGGGAGCGGATTTTTTATAGATGATAGAGGCTATCTAATAACAAATTATCATGTTATTAAAAGCGAAGTTGATCCGGAGTACGAGGGATACTCCAGATTGTATGTGAAACTATCGGAGAATAGTGAAGAGAAAATACCGGCTAAGGTTGTGGGTTACGATAGGATATTTGATATAGCTCTCCTTAAAGTAGAGGTTACGCCTGGTTATGTCTTTTATCCGGCCGAAAATGTTATGGTAAAAACCGGGGATAAAATATTTGCGATAGGTTCACCTGGTGGGCTAGAAAATACCGTTACCTCGGGGATCGTATCTGCTGTTGATAGAAAATTTCTTCAGTTGGGTACGGCTATTCAGGTGGATGCTCCTTTAAATCCAGGTAATAGTGGTGGGCCTTTGCTCAATGCCAATGCGGAATTAATAGGTGTCGTTTTTGCTGGTATTGAACAGTTTGAGGGAGTTAATTTTGCTATTCCGTGGTCCTGGGTTAGGGGAATAATTCCCTATTTGTATAATTCTGGAGAGCATAGGGAGGCGTGGTTAGGTGTCTCTCTTTACGAAGGGGAAAAGGGGTTAGAGGTAATTTATACGGTTCCTGACGAGCCGGCCGATATTATAGGTCTTAAAAGTGGTGATATTATTGAATCGGTAAATGGAAAAAAGATTAGAACGAGAGAGGAGCTTGACAGAATTCTGTTGAATAATACTCCCAAAACACTTATGAGAATTGTATGGAAGAGAGGAAACCACAGGTACAGAGGGATAGTCTCGCTTGATGTACGTCCCTATATTCCTATTGAGATGGCTCTGGAGCGCGATGATAGAGATAGGGTAATTTATCCCCTTTTTGGGATGAAATTGGAAAAAACCGGCTCTTTTCTATGGAAGACTAACTATATGGTTGAAAAGGTCTTGACTGGCTCTATAGCGGATGAAACTGGCATTTCTCGGGGTGACCCATTGAATATTCAGGGGTGGAGGGTAGATAAAAAGAAGAAATTTGCGATACTTCAGATATATATAAAAAAGAGAAAAGCCGGATTCTTAGAGAGTGTTGTCCAGCTTATTTCCTATCTGGAAACGGACAATTTCTACTAAGGGTGTTAATTACTACTTTTTGTACTTTACAAGGGTAACTTCGTTACCCTTTTCGTTAAATATTACCTCGTCGAAGTATATTTTGGTGAGAAATATACCACGTCCGTTGTAGCGGAGGAGATTGTCTGCCGAAACCTCCGGAAGAGCTTTCCAGTCAAAGCCTTCCCCCTCGTCCGATATAACAATACGGAACTCCTCTTCTGTGAGTTTTGAATTAATTCTTATTAATTTTTTGCGATTGTTGTTTTCATTGAGTCGTGATTCAATAAATTCTCCCCATCTACCGTCTTCGATGGCTTTTTGTTTTTCTTCGAAAGTTATACCAAGATTGCCGTGTTCAATGGCATTTGTGATGATCTCTTCTATTCCAATTTTTATGTTAACTATCTCGGATTCAGGAATTAGTTTTCTTAGATGAAGTGTTATCTGATTTACAATTGGAAGTATATTTGTCTCCTCGGTTGGGAAACTGAAAGCTTTTGTTTCTTCTATTAGATGTTGGGAGTATAGTCCCTCAAACTCTGGTTCTTTTTTGTGACGTATGGCATGTTCTACAAATTTTATGAGCTCGTGGAAGTTAAATGGTTTTTTAAAGAAATTCAGCGCTCCACCCCTGAGGGCTTCCAAAAGAATGTCCTCGTTTCCATAGCCTGTCATGAGGATGACCATTGCATTGCTGTCGATTTTTTTGATTTCATTGAGCAATGTTAAGCCATCCATTTTGGGCATCATAATATCTGAAATTACAAGAGCCGGATTGGATATTTTAAAAAGCTCTATTGCTTCTTTACCGTCTTTTGCCTCTACGGGCTCAAAATCTGCCTGCTTTAGGAATCTGCTAAGTATGTTTCTTAGTATCTCTTCGTCGTCTACAACTAGCACTCTGTTGTTGGTAAGCATAGTCTCTCCTCGGGTGTCTTCGATGAGAAAGTATATTTATTCTCAAATTAATTTCAAGTTTATTGATGAAAAAGATTCTCCAGTGTATATTGTGCCATAGCTATGGTGGATAAGGATCGAATCAGAAATTTTAGTATTATTGCGCATATTGATCATGGCAAATCGACCCTGGCCGATAGATTTATCCAGAGGGCTCATATTATTTCAGAGAGGGAATTCCGTGATCAAATATTAGATTCTATGGAGATTGAAAGGGAAAGAGGGATAACGATTAAGAGTCAGGCGGTCTCTATACCCTATATCTCCCGAAATAATGTTGAGTATCAGTTGAATTTAGTAGATACCCCGGGACATGTTGATTTTTACTACGAAGTCTCAAGAGCTTTAACAGCGTGTGAAGGGGCTGTGTTGTTGATAGATGCCACTCAGGGAGTGCAGGCCCAGACTCTCTCGAACATGTACATGGCTTTGGAGAATGATCTAGAGATTATTCCTGTTATCAACAAGATTGATCTTCCTGGAGCGGATATTGATAGAGTCAAAAAGCAGATAGAGGATGATCTTGGACTCGATCCGGAAACTGCTCTTCTGGTTTCTGCAAAGTATGGGACCGGTGTTGATGAATTATTGGAGGCGATTGTTGAGAGAGTTCCACCTCCAGGCGGTTCGAAAAAGGCTCCCCTTAAGGCTCTTGTGTTCGACTCTCACTACGATCCATACCGTGGGGTTGTGGTTCATATAAGAATTTTTGATGGAGAAATTAAACCTGGGCAGATGATTAAACTATGGTCAACAGATTCCGTATACAAGGTAGAGGAAACCGGCCTGTTTGAGATAGAACTAAGAAAAACCCCATCTCTCTCTGCGGGGGAGGTGGGTTACGTTATCGCTGGTATTAAGGTGTTGAGAGATGCTCGGGTAGGTGATACGATAACTGATAGTGAAAATCCGTGTGACAAGCCCCTTGCAGGATTCCGTGAGGTTAAACCTGTTGTTTTTTCCTCTATTTATCCTATAGATTCAAACGATTATGAACTCCTTCAGGCGGCAATGGAAAAACTTCAGCTAAATGACGCTTCGCTTGTATACGAGAAGGATTCTTCTGCTGCTCTTGGGTTTGGTTTTAGGTGTGGTTTTCTGGGATTGCTTCATCTAGAGATAGTTCAAGAGAGATTAGAAAGGGAGTACAATCTCGGCGTTATATTTACCTCACCATCTGTAAAGTACAAGATAATAATGAAGAATGGGGAAACCAGGTATATTGATAATCCTCAGGAGTACCCGGATGTAACTAAAATCGAAAGAGTTGAGGAGCCGTATATCCGTGCCTCTATAATAACACCGGATACCTATCTAGGGAATATAATTAATCTTTGTCTGGAAAAGAGGGGAATCCAGAAAAGTTTAAACTATCTTGATTCGAAGAGAGTGGAATTGATTTATGAAATGCCTCTGGCTGAGGTCATATACGATTTTTATGACCGACTAAAATCTATTAGTAGGGGATATGCCTCTTTTGATTATGAGGTTATAGACTATAGGGCCACAGAACTTGTCAAACTTGATATACTTCTGAATGGGAAACCGGTTGATGCCCTCTCGCAGTTGATTTTTAAGGAAAATGCGTACTCTAGAGCCAGGGCCATTTGCAAGAAGTTGAAGGAGGAAATTCCTAGGCATCAGTTTAAAATTCCTATTCAGGGAGCTATAGGAGGACAGATTATCGCCAGGGAGACAATCTCTGCCCTCAGAAAGGATGTTACTGCAAAGTGTTATGGGGGCGACATAACGCGAAAGCGGAAGTTACTTGAGAAACAAAAGGAGGGAAAGAAACGGTTAAAAATGATAGGTAACGTAGAGTTGCCCCAATCGGCATTTCTCTCCGTGCTCAAAAGTAGCAGTTAATTTGAGAAAAATATTTCTATCATGTTTTTTATTTTTTCCCGATAATAATAAGCACTCATTAGTATTCGTCTTAGAAAACTCTTCTGTATGAGAGGTGTTCCGTGGTAGTCTGGGAAGAAGAAAAATGCGTAATCTATTGATTTTAATTGTTTTGAAAATTCAAATTTATCAGTCGTAGATTTTGTAGTGTTGGTATTGTTTAGGTATTTTGTTATTAGGTATATGTCTTCTTCCAAAATTTTAAGTTCATTTTTAAGAAACTCCTGTATACTTTTGGAACTGAAAGGGTGATTGAGGGAACTGATCAAGGAATTTCTCCGAGGCTTAGAGTAGGTATAAGAAGAGATGATTTTTTCAGCAGATTTTTGATCAATTATTCGTTTTTTTATTTCATCTTTCCAACTGTAGTGTTGATCGAGGATGTATATGCGTCTGTTGGTCTCAAAAAGCTTGTTAAATTGAAATTTATAATTAAGAAGCACCAGATCGGTGAAGGAGTCGCTGATTAGATTTGGGGATTTGATTATGGGACGTGTGATTATGTGTTCAAAATTGAGTAACTCAATTGGTTTTAGCTTAAAACATTGGAGATTCAATATTCTATAGAGTGTAGATTCTCTGGCGTGCGATAGATTTTTTTTGTAACTGAAATCGAGCCCAACTGTAAAGATAGGGAAATTACTTTTTGTCATTTTTAGCGCTAAGTAAAGGGCTGTTATTCCTACGGAACCAAGAGGGGGTATAGAATAGGGAAGAATCCCATGTTCTTCCATTCTGTTGAATATTGCGAGTTTTTCAAAGTCTGATTTAAAGAAAACAACCGGGGTGTTATTTATGTTTCTAAAAATTGAGGATGTTGTAGTTATATCCGCAAGTACACACGAAGGTAAATCCGGCTTTGAAGGTATAAAATCTTGAAGATTGGTTAGCTGGGCATCTTGGGTAACGATAAAATCTGGTGTTATTGAAAGGTTTCCCAGTACAGGGAGGGCAGTGTCTACGGTGATGAGGATGGCGCGGTCTTTGTTTTTTTGAAGAAATGAAACGTTTTCTTCAAGGGACACCCCTGCCCCTATAATTATTATAGGGGAAGAGATATATATATCCTTTAGATCGTATGCAGAGGGAAAAAATTGCAGGTTTTTTAGTATGTTTCTAATCCATAACCCCCCCATTTTTATGGTTGTAATTCGATTCTGCCAGTAGTTATTAATTATCGTTCGGCAAATATTCGTAAGTCGGTTATATTTCTCTCTGTATAGAGAGTATCCCCGATTCAGAGGTACACTCAGAACTCTCCTAAAATTGTGTATCCCTATCTTTTCCAGAAGTTCGTTTAAGATATTTTCGTCAGTTGTTCTGATAACACTAATGTTGGGGGAGTAGGTAGGTAGGTTTTGCGAGATACCAAGCTTGAAAAGTTGTTCGTCAATTTCAATGCATAAAATGTGTGAATTCTCGGGAAGTTTGGCTAGAAGTTTATCCAAACCATACCCCAATCCGAGTGATGGAACAATTACAAGTGTATTGGGTAAAATCTTCAGTAATTCTATCTTTTTCTCCGTAGCCTTTAAAGGAGAAAAAGTAGGATAGAAGTATGTTTTTTTGTAGTAAATATTTAATCCGTCACCGGTTTGTATTATTTCCGGTTTATCGGTCTCCATTTAGTGTATGGTTCTATCAACGTTTCGGTGATATGTATTTAAAGAAAACCTCATTGAAGTTATCTACCAATTTTTTGGGGTTGGTAAGATAGTTTTGAACATCTGTTTTTACTGCCTGTTGTGTGAAATAATTGTAATAACTTTCGTATAGTTGTTTGTCATTTTTCTTTAGGGTTGTTTTTTCGTTTAAGAGTTTTAACACAACGATCTGGTCTTCCAGTAGGATTGGATCTGAAATATCCTTCTTTTTAGTGAGTGAGAAAGCCTTCTCGAAAAAGGTCTTACTGTAGTTTGCTGTGGCTAATGAGGGTTTGTTCCCCTTGGATTGGACCGGAAGGAAAGAGAAAAGTAGTTGATAGTTAATTGGAAAATAATTTGTTAAGAATGGTACGAAGTTATACTTTCCGCATGCATCTAAAAAATTGTGTTTTTTGGCATAGGCGACAAAATCTTTTGCTCGCTTCAAAAAGTAATCCTCCACTTTACCTCTCTCATATGTTAATACATATTTTTTTACGACCTTTAATAGATCTTTGTCCTTAACATCTGGTTGCACAAGTGGGGAATCACATCTGAAGATCATCCATCCGAATTTCCCCTTGACCACCTTACTAATTTCCGATTCCTTTAAGTTAAGCACATATTCCAGGTCGGAGTCCTTCACAAAATCATCTTTTATTTCGTAGTCGTATTTCCACCCCATACTCCCACCATTGGTGGCGAAGGTATCCTTTGAATAGGTTTTGGCTAATTCTTCGAAATTTCCATTTTCTTTGGTTAGTTTTTCCCATATCTTTTTTGCATCCTTCTCTGAATTTACGAAAATTCTGCTCAACTTTATCTTTCGAAATAGCTTGCTATGTTTTTGAGCAAAGGCTGCAATCTCTTTGTCAGGATAGTTGGAAAATGGCAGAGTTATAAAAGAAAAACTTCTCTGGGGTAGTGTCATATCTACAAAGAATTTTTTCTCCTTGGAACTTGGTCGTTCACCCCCGTAGTAATCGGTGAAATACTGTTGTTCCAATATGTAATCTCTGAAGTACTGTCTTGTTTTGTACTTTTCAGAATTGGGAGTTTCGTTGTATAACTTCTCACTGAATTTGCCGTTGACGGTGTATGGCCCATATTTAATTATGGCTTTGTCAATTCTGTCTTGTGATATCCAGATTCCGCTTCTCTGGGTTTCTATTAAAATTGCAGTATGTAAAACAGTTTGATTGAATGCCTCTCTCCACACTCTGTAGAGTTGTGCCTCGAAATTTACTTTATTGTTTTTTTGTTGTTCCAGTGATCTCGCTATATTTTCTTTGGTTTTATCGAAGTAATTTCCCGGAACGTACGCAATTTCTCTCCCGTCGTATTTGCCGAATACGAGGCGTCCCGTACGCCCTATTTTTGATGCTAATGGTAATCCTATAAATGTTACGACTACCAGTACAAGTACTGCGAGACTGAAGGCATAGAGAAATGGGTGAGATTCTTTTTTCTTTTCTACGATATTTTCGGGTTTTTTTGCTCTTTTTAAATTCCTTCTAACTTCTCTTGATGGCATATTATCTTCCTGTTCTATAATTTTGTATGATATTTTTGAACTCCTACATTATCATCAAATATTTTAATTGTCAATCGAACTAGGCTCTTGACATTTGATTTGCTCTTGTTTATATTACTTTCACATGTGTGGGGGCGTGGCGAAGCTGGTTATCGCGCCGGCCTGTCAAGCCGGAGGCCGCGGGTTCAAGTCCCGTCGCTCCCGTATGTACCCCGCTAAGGGGTTTTTTTTTCGGGCTGTAGCGCAGGGGCTAGCGCGCTCGGTTCGGGACCGAGAAGTCGGCGGTTCAAATCCGCCCAGCCCGAAATATTTGCCCGCCATGGTTGGAGGAGTCGAGTATTTTATTCCTTTTGTGATTACAGTTTATAAATAGGGGAGCCGAATATTTTGATAGGTTGTAGAGATGACTCGTTTTCGGATTGTTCTATCCCTAGTATTGCTTTTTCTCTCCTATGGTATTGCTGAAAGTAACGAGTACCAATTAAATAAGGGTGAGACCCTCTATAGTATCTCCAGAAAATTAGGGATTCCTCTTGATCTTTTGGTGTCTTTGAATGGAATAGAGGATGTTACAAGAATAAAGGCGGGCACGAAATTAGTTATCCCCAGAATTCATGTTGTTAAAAGAGGGGAAACTCTATATGGGATTTCCAGGAAATTCCATGTTAAGTTGGAAGACATTCTCAAGCTTAATAAGATAGGGCGTAATTACACGATAAAACCCGGAGAGAAATTATTTATTCCCCCTCCGGAGAAAATTTCTCCAGGGGGAATTTCTCATCCCGCAAAGGAATTGGAAAAAGAAAAAAAGAGTGCGGTATGGAAGATCGCTAAGAATACACGTGGGGTGTATTGGCCAGTTGAAGGAAGAATGCAAAGGATAAACGGTAAGATTGTGGGTGTTAAAATTAGAGGGAAAACGGGCAGTAAGATACTCTCAGTTTCCTCCGGAAGAGTTATATGGTCAAACCCCTACAAGGGATACGGTGAGGTTATTTTTATTGAGTCAAAAAGTGGTTATATCTATGGGTATCTTGGTAATAATAGGGTGCTGGTAAAAGTTGGAGAGGTAGTCTCGAGGGGAAGTCAAATAGGCATTTTAGGAGATGGAGAGGGTGAGTTTTCTTCTCTGTTGTTTATAGTTTATAAGGACGGAAAGCCAATGGATGTTTTTAAGGCTCCTCGCATGTAATTTTTTGCACTGGAAGTATTTTTTTCAAAAAATAACCCTTGACTTTGAAGTAAAGATATTATAGATTTTTAATATAATTTATTAATTATTATTTTTTGGAGAAGCAGATGAAAAACCTGGTTCTTAAAAGAACTAAAGTAAGGGGAGGGGAACCAGGTAAAAAAGTTGATAAGAAAAGTACTTCCGGTAATGCATTAGCTCTGTATCTCCGTGAAATTGCCAAATATCCTCTGTTGACACTGGAGGATGAGCAGAGAATTGGGCGTGAGATTGAAAAGCTTAAAGGGGCTATTGAGCAGCTTGGTAGAGATTTTAGTTCTTCTAAGATAACAAAGGAGGAGTATAGGAAAAAATATTCCGAATTAAATAGGCAGCTTGTTGAAAGAAAGAAAAAGCTTATAAATGCAAATCTTAGATTGGTGGTTTCTATAGCTAAAAAGTATCGTCATTACGGTCTTTCATTATTAGATTTAATAGATGAGGGAAATATCGGCTTAATCGAGGCGGTTGAGCGGTTCGACTATAGAAAGGGTTTCCGTTTTTCTACATATGGTACGTGGTGGATAAAGCAAGCTATAATTAAGGCCATCGCTGAAAACGGGCGTCTTATCAGTGTTCCCATCTATATTTTAAATACTATAAAAAAATCGTACTACGCTTCAAGATTTCTGACACAGAAATTGGGAAGAGAACCTAACATAGCAGAATTGGCGGAGTATCTCAATCTGCCAGTGGAGAGGGTAATTGAAATAATGAATGTTTCTCAGGAGGCTACATCTCTGGATCTCTCTATTGATGATGATAACCAGACAAAATTATCGGATCTTATTCAGGATACCTCCGTCGAGGTACCGGAATCCACTGTGTTTAATATTACGCTCCAGGAAACAATAAATAAGGTTCTTGAGAAACTAACCGATCGAGAGAAAACGATAATTCAACTTCGTTATGGACTTACCGGTGAGGGGCCGTATACACTTGAGGAGACAGGTAAAATTTTAGGGATAACCAGGGAGCGTGTAAGGCAAATTCAGGAACGAGCACTTTTAAAATTGAGACATTTCAGAGTTATCAAGGAGCTCAATGAGTTTTACGGTTAAAATTCATTAAAATTTTAATTATTGCTTTATTATCTCTCCGTCCGATAATAAAAGTATGAATATTGACATCAGAATAATCTCATCATACAATTACGCAACAGGAACCATTTATGCTTGAGCAGTTCTCAATAGGTAATCTTACAGTTGTTACTCCCAAGGTGGTGAGAAAAGAGTCGGGTATTGTGATAAATGGCGGTTGTATAGAAGATATTGGGAAACGTGGTAATGTAAATTTTAAGTTTAAGAAGCCTGTTTTTGCCTTTCCGGCATTGATAAATGTACATGACCACTTAAGGGGAGATTATTTGCCCCGGGTGGGACCGAGGGAAGGTAACTTTTATCTTAATTGGTCTTATTGGGATAATGATTTAAAATCCTCCGATGTTTATGAGGAGAGAGCTAATATAAGTGTAGAGGATTGTTATTATTTAGGTGCGTACAAAAATCTTTTTTCCGGCGTTGTAACTGTTAATGATCATTTTCCTCATGAATTAAACAATTTGTTGATACCAAAAATGCCGATTAGGGTAATAAAAGAGTACAACCTTGCCCATGAATGTTCCTCTTTCGATTTGAAATGGGGAGATGGAATTGAGATTGAACATAGTAGAGCTGTTGAAAGAAATGAACCCTTTATTACCCATCTTGAGGAGGGTTTTGATGAAGAATCTCAAAGGGGGATAGAGATTCTTGAAGAGTTGAATTGTCTTGATGAGTATGGAGTTTTTGTTCATTGTATAGGTTTTTCTGACGAAGACATTAGAAAAACGAAAGAAGCTGGAGCAACGATAGTCTGGTGTCCTGCTTCCAATATGTTTATGTTTAATGTGACGTGTAAAATAGAGAAAATTTTACGAGAGGGGATAAATGTTTCTATAGGTACGGATTCCACCCATACAGGATCTATTAATATATTGGAAGAGATCCGCTATGCAAGAAGATTGTATAGAAGAATGTATGGTAAGGATTTGCCTGCTAGAGATATAGTGGATATGGTTACGATTAATGCTGCTCGGGCATTTAGAATGGAGGATCGTATAGGAACTCTGGAGAACGGTAAATTTGCGGATGTGCTTGTAATAAAGGCTAATGTTTCGGATCCTTACGAGGCCCTTGTAAATGCTAGTGTGATGGATATAGAGTTGCTTCTGATGGAGGGTTCCCCAATATATGGAAGCCTCGAATTTGAAGAGTTATTCAAGCTTAGAGAGGTTGACTACACCAAGGTGACGGTAGGTGGTAGAGAGATGTTAGTTAAAGGAGACCCTGCAGGATTGATGGATAGGATTAGAAATGCAGTTGGTTTTAATAAAAAATTGGATTTTATTCCCATTGATAATTAGGCTATAATTAATAAAGTACAGGGAGAAAACGGTGCCAAAAGCAATTAGGTATAGGGCTAACTCTATTATATATTTTAAGGGTGATGTTAGTGATAAAATTTATATTCTAAATTCGGGAAAGGTAAGTCTCAACTATACGGATATAGAAACGGGTCAAGAGGTTCACGATTTAATAAAAACCGGTGAGTTTTTTGGGGTAAAATCGGCTTTTGGACGCTATCCCCGGGAGGAAACAGCTGTGGTTTTACAGGATTCGGCTGTAATTGAGTTTACGGTACCCGAGTTCGAGCAGCTGATCTCTAAGAATACCAGAATAATTATGAAGATGTTAAAGGTATTTTCAAATCAGTTGCGGCGAATCCATAAACAGGTACAGAATCTATTGTATGCAGAGGAACAGGTTGATCCTGAAACCGGGCTTTTTAAGATAGGGGAGTACTATATGGCCAACAAGCGTTATCATCAAGCCCTTTATGCGTATAGACGCTATCTTGTGTATTATCCCTCCGGTGTTCATGCGAGCGAAGCGACGAGAAAGATCGAGCTGGCGGAAGAGTATCTTCAGAAGTATGGTCAGGGTAGGGGGCCATCAATTGAGGGAATGAAGAAGCAGGAGAGTGGTGCAAAACCCCAAAAGACCAAAGAACTTTCAAATGTTGCGCAGCAGTACTACAATGCCGTAAGTCTTATAAGCCAACAGAAGTATGAGATGGCGTATAATGAATTTAAAAAGATAATCTCCCAGGGTAACGATGAAGAGTATCTTGCTAAATCCCAGTATGAGTTGGGTCGATGTCTCTTCTTTATGAAACGATACGATGATTGCATAAAATCCTTTACCGAATTAATCCAGAAGTATCCCTCTCACCCTGATCTTAAAGATGCACTTTTCTTTGTTGGAAAGTGTTATCAGGAGAAGGGGGATAACCCAAAGGCTTTGGGGTTTTATAATAAAATCATGAAGATGGTTTCCGAAGAGGAACCTCTCTATAGAAAGGTTAAAAGGGCGATAAGGTCATTGGAAGGATAGCAGGTATGAGTGGAAATTCAATGTTCGATAGGTTTGGGGTAACTTTCCAAAAGGGGGATATAATTTTCTGTGAGTACGAACCCGGCGATAATTTTTATTTAATTCAATCAGGTAGAGTCCAGATCTTGAAGATCTTGGGTGATATAGAAAAAACTATTGATATCTTACAGCCTGGGGAGATTTTTGGGGAGATGGCGATTTTAGAGGAGGCTCCCAGGTCTGCCACCGCCATTGCCCTTGATGAGGTAAAAGCTCTCGAGTTTAATAGAGAGAATTTTGAGATATTGATGCAGGGGAATCCGCAGATTGCCCTAAAATTGTTAAAGTTGTTTACAAAACGTATTTACGATCAAAAACGTAGATTTATGATACTGACTCTTGAGGATATAGAGGCGAGGGTAGCCGATGTATTTTTAATGCTTGCCGAGAAAAGCGGTCCTGCGGAGGAGGGAATAAATCGAATGGAATTTTCTACCACTGTTGACGATATTGCTCATTGGGCTGGTATGTCCCCTGCAAAGTGTAGAGAGGTTATGAATCATTTTGTCTCTCAGAGGAGAGTGGAAATATATCCCGATAAGATAGTTGTTAAAAACATTAATGATTTTGCAAGATTTGTAAATTCCCGTAGGAAACAACGTGAGTAAATATGGAATGACTCGGATCTAATGTGAAAAAATATTCCTCTTTTAAAGAATTATGCACCTGATACCTTGACATCATTCAAGTTTAAATTAATTATTATCTCTATATAAAAATACAAAGGAGGCGAACATGGCCAAGAAACACAAATTGTTTTTGCTCATCGTCCTTGTGGTCGCGATGCTTTTCTCTGCATCGTTAATGTGGGCTGGGGGTGCCAAAGAGAAAAAGGCACCGGTTGTTAAACTAGGTGGATTGGTACCCTTAACAGGTGCTCTGTCTGAGTTTGGTGCAGGATTTAGAAAGGCTGGCGATCTTGCCGTTGAGCAGCTTAACAACGCCGGGCTTAAGGTGGAGATTAAGTATGGTAACACAGAAACCTCTGCAATTCCCGGTGTATCAGCCGCTAGAACGCTTATCAACGTAGAGAAGGTAGTGGCATTGATAGGTGCGGCGGCAAGTGGTGTAACTCTACCAATTGCGGAATCGGTAGCTATTCCTAATAAGATTCCCATGATTTCTAATGCGTCTACATCTCCGTTGCTTACCTATCTGCCAGCGGATAAGGGAAAAGATTTTCTCTTCAGAACCTGTCCTTCTGATGCTTTGCAGGGAGTCGTTCTTGGGAAGATAGCTGCGGAAAAGGGGTATAAGAGAGCAGCTGTTCTATGGGTAAACAATGCCTACGGTCAGGGATTGATGCAGGAGTTTAAAAAGTCTTTCGAGAAGAGAGGCGGAAAGGTTGTGGCTTCTGTACCTCATGACGAGAAGCCAGCTCCTACCTATGTCTCTGAGCTGAAAAAGATTATGAGTGCAAAACCTGATGTAATGTTGGCTTTAGGATATCCTGGACAGGCTACTGTTTATTTAAAGGAGTTTTTCGAAGCCGGTTATCAGAAAACAACTGATCTTCTCTTCTGTGATGGAACAAAATCTGTAAAGATGCCCAAGGCTCTCGGGGCAAAGAACCTAGCTGGATATATTGGTACCGCTCCCGGTAGTGCCGGTGGTAAATCTCTCGAAAATTTCAAGAGTGAATATAAGGCTAAGTATGGTGAGCTTCCACCCTTACCTTTTATGTCTAATTTCTATGATGCCGTAGTAATTGCAGGTCTTGCCGCTGCTGCGGTAGAAGCTAAGGGTAAGGCTTTAACTCCTGTTAATCTCCGTGATGAACTTCGCTATGTTGCTGATCCTCCCGGTGTGAAGGTTTATGCCGGTGCTGAAGGAATTAAGAAGGCTCTTCAGTTGCTGAAAGAGGGTAAGGATATCAATTATGAGGGAGCTGCTGGTTCACAGGATTTTGATAAGAATGGTGATGTTGTAACCCCGATTGAGATATGGCAGTATATTGCCCAGCCTCCGTACATCAAGACCGTGAAATTGGAGACTCCGGAGTAAAAGGCATAGGTGTATTATAGGGAGCATTAAAGAGAATTAAAAAAAGACCGGCTTTCAACGCCGGTCTTTTTTTTATCATCAGTCATATTGACTTCGACAAGATTTTAGGCTGATATAGGCGTATTTATGGAGGAATTAGAATTTTGAAACTTGCTTTTCTTCTCCCATAATTCCTCTTGGGTATCGAACAACAATAATCACCAAGAGCAATCCTATTAGGATATATCTAATAAATGGTGCACGTGTAGAGAAGCTTTCAGGAACAACCTTCATAATAATGAAGGTACTCCACGACCATACTGCCCATACTACCCAAGCGCCAATGATAGCGCCCTTGTTATTTCCCGTTCCCCCAAGGGTTAGCATGGTCCATATGATAAAGGTTCCGAATAAAGCCTCAAAAACTCCCGGTTGAATGGCTGCTGCAAAATGGGCGTATAGAGCACCCCCCATTCCCATAATGAAGGCACCGAGAACCAGGGATTGCATTTTAAATGCCACAACGTTTTTACCATCGGCTGCAGCCATTATTTCATCTTCTCTAATAGCTCTTAAAACGCGGCCCCACGGAGAACGTATTCCTCTCTCAACACCGATGTATATGACTATGAGAAAGGCAGCTACTATTAGTAAGTATATGTAATTATAATAAGAGGGAGGAACAATATTATGGAGGGGTTGTGGAAGACCAACAAGACCCTGAGGCCCATTGGCAAGCCATGATTCATTGTTAAAAAATATTCTTATAGATTCGGCTATTCCTAAGGTAGATATTGCAAGGTATCCTTCCTTTAGTCGGAGTGTGAGTAGTCCTATTAACAAACCAATAATTGCAGATACTGCGCCAGCTGCCAGTACGCCTACGAGGAAAGGCAGGTTAAGGCCGAATGCCTGTTTAACGTATCCTGCAAGTGCTCCAGTAGGCATTTTTAGGGTGAACAGAGCCGACGTATATGCACCAATTGCGAAGAAACCTGCAATTCCAAAGTTTAGCAGTCCTGTGTATCCCCACTGGACATTCAACCCTATCGCAAATATAGAGTAAATTGTTGCCATAACGGCAAAAGAAATCAAAAAATTAAGCATGCCCATTTATGTTGTCCTCCTTCCGAGAATACCTCGAGGTCGTATTATCAAGACAAGTATCATAATTATAAAGGCAACGGCGGGTTTGTAAGAGGGTTCAAGCCACGCGGTGGAAAGCTGCTGTGCAAGACCGAGAATAAGTCCTCCTACCAGTGCTCCCGTTATACTTCCCTGACCTCCGAGTATAACGGCAGCAAAGAGTGGCATTAAGAATATCCAACCCATCTCAGGCCTTAACTGGGTCTCTATGCCGTAAAGTACTCCCGCTATTGCAATGAGGAGTCCTGCAATACCCCATGCCCAGATGAGCATATTTTCGGTGTTGATTCCAGATATTCGGGCGAGGTTGTGATTGTCGGCCAGAGCCCTTAAGGCTTTACCTTTTTTGGTCTTGTTTAAGAATAGGTACACCAATGCAACAGAGAGCCATGATACAATTACGATAAAGATCTCATCCACTCGAAACTTAACACCATTTGAAAAAACTATTGTTGGTCTTAGTCCTTGAGTGTAAAAGTGAAAATCGGCTCCCCAGATTATGTATATTAAACCCCTTAGTACCCATGCAACTCCGATGGAGGCTATGAAACCTGTGATTGAGTGTACTCCCGCTTTTCTTAAGGGTTTATAAACCCATCTGTCAATTAGAATTGCAAGAGCTATTGAGATAATAATTGCGGGTATAAAAGCGATTACAATTCCCCAGTTAAATGAGAATGGTCCAACCTTACCCTGAAGGATGTTAAGTTTGGAGAAGAGGCTGGTAAATATGAAGGCACTGTAAGCGCCCACCGTTATTTGGTCCCCATGGGCGCAGTTGAAAAGATCGGTTATTCCCCATATCAGGGTAAGTCCGACACTTCCAAGTGCAATGATACTTCCTAAAACTATTCCATATATGGTTAATTCAAGCATACTACCTCCCTAAATAGTGCTTCCCGATTTCTTCGTTTGCCATCAATTCCTTTGCAGTACCCTCTGCTTTTTTCTCTCCTCCCTCGAGAATGTACGCTTTGTGAGAGGTGTTTAAAGCCTGGGCATTCTGCTCTACCAGGAATATGGTGACTCCCTGTTTGTTGAGAGATTGAATTCTTTCGAAGATATGGTCTACCAGTACGGGTGCAAGGCCGGTCGATGGCTCGTCTAAAAGTAAAACCTCGGGATTTAACATTAAAGCTCTTCCTATGGCGAGCATCTGCCTCATTCCTCCGCTCAGTTCACCCGCACGGCTCTTTCTTCTATTGGAAAGATCGGGGAAAAACTCAAAAATTTCTTCCATTCTATCACTAAAGTCATCCTCCCTTATGAATGCACCCATTTCTAAATTTTCCTGTACAGTAAGACTTGGGAATATGTTTTCCTCCTGAGGAACATAGCATATTCCCTTTCTTGCCATCTCTTCGGGAGGGGTTCCTGTAATTTCCTCTCCCTTGTAGAAGATTTTTCCGCTTGTAGGTGTAACAAGGCCAAATATCGTACGCAGGAGGGTGGTTTTACCGGAACCATTGGGACCGAGTAAGGCTACAATCTTTCCCTCTTCTATTTCGAGGGAAACGCCATGAAGAACTTCCATGCTCCCGTATCCGGATACAACGTCTTTTACCTCTAGTATATTCATGCGCTTGCACCTCCCAGATATACCTCGAGTACCCTGGGATCATTTGCTACCTCCTCTGGGGTGCCCTCGGTAAGCTTTTTGCCCCTATCCATTACGATGATTGGGTTACAGATGTTCATTACAAGTTCCATTTCATGTCCAATTAGGAGAACGGTTAATTTTTGGGTTTCAACGAGCTCTCTTATTCTATCTGCTAAAATTTTTCTCTCCGTTGGATTTACCCCTGCACCTGGTTCGTCAAAGAGAATAATATCCGGTTTGGCCATCATAGTTCGCGCCAATTCCAATAGACGTTTTTGTCCTCCGGAAAGGTTACCAGCATATTCATCCTTTAAATGAATCAAGCCAATTAATTCAAGAGTATGAAGAGCCTTGTCTCTAAGCTCGTGTTCCTGTTGTCGTACAGCTTTTGGAGTAAACCATGTTCTAAACAGATTTTCGCCCAGTTGACCGGGTGGGACGAGCATAAGGTTTTCCAGTACGGTCATTAGTTTAAGTTCTCTACTTATCTGGAAGGTTCTGCACAATCCCTTATGAAAGGTTTGGTGGAGTGATAAGCCATCTATTCTTTCTCCTTTAAAGTAGATTTCTCCCTCGTCTGGTTTATAGAAACCTGTTATTAAATTGAATGTGGTAGTTTTCCCCGCACCATTGGGTCCTATCAAACCAGTTATTCTATTGGGAGCTACATCAAAGGAGACACCATCGACAGCTTTTACACCTCCAAAGTACTTGCGTACATTACGCAAGGATAAGATCGGCGTGGATGTTTGTTGGTTCAACGGTTATCTCCTTTTTAATATTTGGAAAATGATAGGAAAAATTATAACCGCTTGCATAGTAGTAGTCAATAAAGAGGTGGAAAAAAATATAACACGCTTATATTTATTAGTCACTTTCCCTATTCGAGGGGGAAAGTTGTGACGTTTGCCAAAATATCTAGCCAGAAGTGGGACTTGAACCCACGACCTGCTCATTACGAGTGAGCTGCTCTACCGCTGAGCTATTCTGGCTCGTTTTTCTTAATATTTTTATCAATAAAATTAGAGTAATTCAAGCTAATTTGATGATGAGAATTATACATGGGAGGAGTTAATTTATCAAGGATAGTTTTTGTTTTTCCGATAATAGCTTTGAAGGCCGATGTATGGGGAAAGATAATTAGGGGGTGGGGGTTGTTATTAGGGAGGCTTTGAAAACGAGTAAGGAAAAAGTTGATAAATATACCAACTTGTAGGAGGCATTAAATTGATAAGAGGGCTTTATACAGGCGCCAGTGGGATGGTTGTGCAAATGGAGAGACTTAACACAATTGCTAATAACCTGGCTAATGTAGATCTCACAGGTTACAAGCGTGATACATCTGTGGAAAAAGCCTTCCCTGAACTCCTCTTAAGGCGAATGAATGATGATGGGGTGTATGTCTTTCCCTTTGGTTCAGTGGATACCACCCCTATTGTGGGAAAGCTTGGGACGGGAGTGGAAGAGAATGAGGTCTTTACCGTTTTTACTCAGGGTCCGTTGAAGGAAACAGGCAATGATTTTGATCTCGCCCTTCAGGGGAAGGGATTTTTTGCTGTTCAAACAGATTCCGGGGAGCGCTACACAAGAAACGGAACCTTTCTTTTGAACAATGAGGGATACCTTGTTACAAAAAATGGAGATTTGGTTCTTGGTGAGCATGGGCCTATAAAATTGAAAGAGAACAATTTCGTCGTAGATCAGGATGGCAAAATATACCAGAATGCCGATTTTACCGGTGATGATAACAGACTTGTTTCTCGTGAGGAGAACAATTGGGAAAATCTTGAGTTTGTGGATAGATTAAAAATTGTAGATTTTAAAAGGGAGAGATACCTTAAAAAGGTAGGAAACTCGTATTGGAAAGCAACAAAGGAGTCCGGGATGGCTCAAATCGTGGTTGGAGATGCGCGTCCTAAAGTTAAGCAGGGTTTTCTTGAAGGTTCTAATGTAAATCCGGTTACCGAAATGGTGAAAATGATAGAGGTCAACAGAAGTTACGAGGCGAATCAAAAGCTGATTCAAGCTGAGGACTCTCTACTGGGAAAATTGATAAACGATGCCGTAAAGGTTTAGTAGGTATGTTTTAATGCAAGGAGGTAAATAAAGATGATGAGGTCACTGTGGACTGCGGCCTCCGGAATGATAGGTCAGCAGTTTAATATTGATACAATTTCCAATAATCTTGCTAATGTTAATACCACCGGTTACAAGGCAGTAAGGCCTGAATTTGAAGATCTCTTATATCAAACTATAAGGGCAGCAGGAACTCCTGCCACGGAGGTTACCCTCTATCCTACCGGTATTCAGGTGGGGCATGGAGTGAGAGCGGCGGCTACACAGAAGATGTTTACCCAGGGTGCCCTGGAGTCTACGGGTAATGTTTCCGATATGGCTATTCAAGGGGAAGGATTTTTCCGTGTACTTTTGTATGATGGTACCTATGGTTATACCCGGGACGGTTCGTTTAAGATAGATGCTAACGGCCAACTTGTTAATTCAAATGGATATAGGTTAATGCCCGAGATTATTCTCCCCGAAGGTTTTATTCGGAATACTCTAACTATATCCCAAGATGGACGTGTTACTGTAAAGGTTGCGGGAAGTGATCAACCTGTAGAAGTTGGCCAGATAATGCTTTATAGATTTGTTAATCCTGCGGGTCTCTCTTCTGTTGGTCAAAACATATACAAGCAGACCAGTGCTTCTGGGGAGGCTATAGGGGGAAGACCCGGTTTTGATGGAATGGGAAAGATTGAACAAAAATTTTTGGAGATGTCCAACGTCTCTGCGGTAAAAGAAATGGTCAATATGATTGTTGCCCAGCGAGCGTATGAGATGAATTCCAAAGCGATACAGACCTCCGATTCTATGCTTGCAACTGCTAATAATTTGAAGAGGTAATTGACAGTGTAAATGTTTAAGAGATTGGTGTATCTTTGCATATATTTTATTCTGATTCAGGGTGTACTTGCCTCACCCCAAAGTTTCTCTACGAGAATACGGGGTGAGGTTTATTTACGTAATATTGTATTTCGAACAGGGAAAGTGACCTTTGATAGGTTGTTGTTGGTTAGAAATGATGATCCTGAGGTCACAAAGATTCTTCACCGTGTATTTGTGATGGTATCTACAGGAAAAATCACAGTTTTTCCTGTAGATACTGTAAGGAAAATTTTGACGAATAATGGTGTCGATGTGAATGTCATTGTTGGCGAAAGAATAATTTTTGTTCCGGTGGAACTTTCCTCCTACGGAGATTTGGTTAAAGAGATTGTCGATTCTCTCTGTAGGGTTCATAGGATTGAAACACCTGTGGAACTTAACTCTCTATTCGGAGGGTTGACCTATCAATTGGAGAATTTAAAAGCTGGAAAGATGTTGGATACAAACTTTGTTGTACTTGATAGGAAACAGGGCAAGGGGTTGCTCTATGTAAATTATAAAGGCAATAGTGGTGAGATCTCGGTTTTGAAGATTGTGGTGAGGGAGAGAGTTGATAAATTTGGAAATACTTCCGGTGGTTTTTCTAGGGCGGGGGAAAATAGAAGGGAAAAGGATGGTGTGGTTCTTGTAAAGAGTGGTTCACCGCTGAAGATTGTTTTTGTAAATGGGGGGATAGTTGTAAGGGTCGATGGTTATTGTGTGAGCTCGGGGAAATATCTTTATGGCGATATGGTAAGGGTAAAACCTATAGGTACAGGAAAGTACTTTAGGGGAAAGGTTATTGGAGATGGGGAGGTGTTAGTTGAGATTAGATAATAGTTTGTTAAAACATAGATATACTCTTGTAAAGATAACGGTAGGTTTTGTGTTTTTTATTCTCTATCTTGTTTTTTCCATAGTACATGCTTTTTCGGTTCCGACTGTCCGTATTAAGGATATATGTTATATTGAGGGTATTAGAAAGAATCAGCTGGTTGGAGTGGGACTTGTAACCGGGCTTCCTGGTAAAGGGGATTCGTCGCGTTCCTTTGTGTTAAAAGAGTCAATTGCAAATTTCCTGAACAGATTCGGGTTTAAGGTAAGCCCCGATGAGATTAGGAGTAAAAATAGCGCTGTGGTTATGATTACAGCAGAGGTTCCTGCCTTTGCGAGACCGGGTGATAGAATTGATGTAATAGTTTCCAGCATAGCAGATGCAAAAAATCTCGATGGAGGAGTATTACTTCAGGCGCCTCTTAGGGGGGCGAACGGGAAATTGTATGCTGTTGCTCAAGGGGTAATCGAAGTAGAAGGGAAACAGAAAACGGTGGGTAGAATTCCCAAGGGAGCAATTGTTGAACAAAAAATAATCTCTGATTTTTTTAGGAATGGGAATCTTTCTATACTGCTGAAAAATCCTAATTTTATAACCGCGAATGTGGTTGCGGATGCGATTCGTAAAAAACTTCCCAAGTTGAAAGTTGTTACCCGGGATTCTTCAATAATAGATATAACAGTTCCTCCTGAGTTGCAGGGTGATATTGTTAAACTGATTGCTTCTATAGAGTCAATTGAGGTTAAACCGGATAGTTCTAATACAGTTGTTATAGATTCCAAGACAGGCGTTATTATCATGGGGGAAAATGTAAGGATAGGAAAAGTTGCAGTTGCGTATAAATCGGTTCAAATAAATGTAGGTTTTTATCAGCAATTCGGGGAGGAAAATGCGAATCAACCATTTGTAATAAAAGATACAGTTAGCGTGGATGATTTTGTTAATACGCTGAAAGCGATAGGACTAAAAAGTGATGCAATTATTTCTATTCTAAAGGCTATTGATAAAGCTGGAGCACTCTATGGTGAGCTAAAAATCATGTGAGGGGTACCGTGTATGAATATAGATAATCTGAATCTTACCAATCCTGCTATAAATACGAGATTAACACCGGTAATACGACATAGAGAGATTAAGAATAAGAAACTCTATAAGGTATGTGAAGAATTTGAGGCTATCTTTATAAAGCAGATGTTAAATGCCATGAAGAAAACCATAAATAAAAGTGATTTTCTTCATGGAGGGATGGCCGAGGATTTTTTCGAAGATATGCTCTACGATAAATACGCTGAAGAAATGGCCGAAACAGGGAACTTTGGCCTTGCCAGAGTTTTATATGACCAATTGTCAAATAAATAACCTTATTTTATATGACTATAAAATATTATATTGTCTCGTATTAAATATTTTTGATACCTCGCCTGAAAAGTGTATAAAAAATAAGACACTTTTTCTGCTCAGTTAGCAGGTCGCATTATACCCAGTATAATTGTTTGTGTTGTAAGCAATTATTTGTAGAGACCCCTGAGCTATTTGTGGCATGCTTCTTGCTTGTATATAGGCGGGGGAAGCGTATGACAGGAAATGCTGGTAATAAATATCAGAGAGAAGATTTGTTAAAGGCCTATTTTAATCAGATAAAGAAGGCAAACCTTTTGAGTTTTGAAGAAGAATTGGAACTTTCAAAGAGAATTCTGAATGGTGACGAAGAGGCTAAGAAAAAACTTATCGAGTCAAACCTTCGCCTCGTTGTGCGAATAGCCAAAGCCTATGTTACCCCTGATGTTTCGTTGCTGGATTTGATCCAGGAGGGAAATCTTGGTTTGATAAAGGCAGCATCTAAATACGATTATAGAAAGCACGTTCGTTTTAGCACCTACGCCTCTTGGTGGATTAAGCAGTCGATTGTGCGATCCCTATCTAATAAGAAGAGAACGATACGACTACCCCATAGGAAAGAGGAAAAGATCAGAAAAATTAACAATGTGTATAACAATCTTTCACAGCGTTTAATGCGGGAACCAACTTATAGGGAAATAGCCGAAGAGGCGGGAATGAAAGAGGAAGAGGTAGTGAAATTGATGAGGATTTCCAATTCTACTATTTCTTTGGATAGTGCGCTTTCGAAAGATTCTTCCACGCTTCAGGATATGATAGAGGATTACACCTATGATCCTGACAGGGAAATAATAAGGAAGAGTTTAAGAGAAGAGACAATGAAATTTTTAGAGACATTGATGAATAAGGAAAAGAAGATTCTCATGTATAGGTTTGCGTTTATGGGAGGGAAAAAGTATACCCTTAAAAAGATAGGAGAGGAATTGGGAATTTCTCCTGAGACTGTTAGACAGATAGAGATGAGAGCATTAAAGAAATTAAGGGCTATGGCCGAAGATTTAAAGGATTATATCTATAATTAAGTTAAGTATAGTTAATTTGGTTTGAGCAAAAGGCCAGTTCCAAGTTGATATCCCGGAGAAAAGCAAAGAAGAGCCATAGTAAAGATAAAACCAGGATGAGAGGTGCAATTGTACTTCTCGTCCTTATATTTTTTCTACTCGTTTTAATTTTAATTTTTTTGCCCCCTGTTAGTCCCTCGAGTAGTCCCTCGAGGGAAGTGAAGAATAAACCCCTCAAGAAAGAGTTACCGCACAAAAGGGGAAAATTAGAGGGTGAGAGTGCTAAAGGGGTAGGAGGAAGAAAGGAACATCCTAAGAGAGGTGGTAAGCTTGTTATTATAATCGACGACGCAGGCTATAGTTTGAAACTTCTAAAACCGTTTTTAAATTTTCGTGGTAAAATTACCATATCCGTATTACCCAATTTGAGATACAGCAAAGAGTCAGCAAGGGAAATTTTGAAGGCGGGCAAGGGATTGCTATTGCATCTCCCGATGGAACCTGAAAATGGAATGGATCCCGGTCCGGGTGCTATTTTTGTGGGAGACTCCAGAGAAGAAATATTCAGAAAATTAGATAGAGACTTTAACTCTGTACCAGGTGCTTTGGGTGCGAATAATCATATGGGCTCAAAGGCTACCGCTAGTAGCAGGGTTATGGAAATAGTGATGGAGTATTTTCATATTCGTAATAAGTATTTTATCGACAGTAAAACAACCTCTGAGTCAAGGGCGAGAGAAGCAGCTTTGAAGTGGCAGGTTCCGTATTTGGCTAGAGATGTTTTTCTAGATAATACCCCTGGTGAAGGGGAGATAGAGAAATGGGTATTGAAGGGAATGGAAATTGCGAGAAGGAAGGGTTATGCCATATTGATAGGGCATGTTAAGAACCCACAAATTCTCGATGTTTTGCAAAAGGTGAAACCTTTACTTTCATCAGAGGGCTTTAGTTTCTCTGAAATAAATGATTTAATTAAAAGTCTTACAAACAAGAGTTTTAGAGCTAGCTTAGATACTAGAATTGAGTAAGAGATGAGGTTTGGGGGATATGTTAGTATTAGGAATAGAAACTTCTTGTGATGAATGTGCCGCCTCTATCGTGGAGGACGGGAAGAGGGTTTTAAGTAACGTGGTGCATACTCAGATAGAGTATCATAAACCGTACTACGGAGTTGTTCCTGAAATAGCTTCGAGGAAGCATATCGAGTGGATTTACCCTGTGGTTGAAAAGGCTTTCAACGATGCCTCGGTTAATAGGGAGGAGATAGAGCTAATTGCTGTTACCTATAGACCTGGATTGATAGGTTCTCTTCTTGTAGGAGTTTCGTTTGCAAAGGGATTAGCTTTTACTCTAGGGGTGCCATTTATTGGTGTGGATCATATTCTTGCCCACCTCTATGCGCCTCATCTGGAGAATGATATAGATTATCCGTATCTAGGACTAATTATTTCCGGGGGACATACAATCATCGCAAGAGTTTCCTCGTTTGATTCGATAGAGATAATGGGTACTACTATAGATGATGCATGTGGAGAGGCTTTTGATAAGGTGGCAAAGTACTATAAATTGGGTTACCCCGGAGGTGTGGCAATTGACAGGTTGTCTAAAAAGGGGGAGTCTGAGGCTTTTAATTTTCCAAAGCCCTCACTTCATAAGGGTGAACATAGATACGATGTTTCGTATTCTGGGTTAAAAACAGCGGTAATTAACCAGCTCGAACAGTTTTGGGATAGAAGGTATGATAAAACCGTAGAAAATATTGCCGCTTCTTTTCAAAGAGTGGCTATTGATATGGTAGTCGATAGAGTTCTGAAGGCTTCAAGTGACAGTGGAATTAAAAGAATTGTTGTGGGTGGGGGAGTGGCTGCCAATAGTTATTTGAGATCTAGATTGGGCTCCATTGAGGGTATAGAGGTCATCTTCCCCTCTATGAAGTATTGTACGGATAATGCTGCAATGGTTGCGGGATTGGGATACCATTTATTTACCAGTGGGAGGGTGTCGGATCTCACGTTAAATGCAGAGGCAAGGGTTCCGGGATTTAGACGAATCTATCCTTAATATGTTGGAGTGGATGGGTGCGCCTTGTGGTCGGTTACGGTTGCAGAATTTTTCTAATGAGGTGCTACTTGACTATTTAG
>Ga0256914_1001033_pt1 | contig 26550 bp, 23 predicted proteins | sample HulkmetaG_FD_191571 | JGI IMG/M metagenome (GOLD analysis project Ga0256914, IMG submission 191571) | Hydrothermal chimney microbial communities from Main Endeavour vent field at the Juan de Fuca Ridge, Pacific Ocean - Hulk | ecosystem: Environmental > Aquatic > Marine > Hydrothermal vents ... | reverse complement strand
CGATGGCGAGATGGGTGGTGCGGGCCAGGGCCTGGGGCTCTGGCGCACCGTCGGGAATGTAAAGTTGTGCGTTGGGCCGATGCAGTTTCATGGCGTTGTTCCTTGGGTAAGGGCGTTACGCGAGATGAAATAAGAAGGTCGATTTTCTCCCGGCGCATCCGTAGCGGAAAAAGCGTGCATCAGGACATCGCATAGTCGCCCAGCGCATATTCGACTGCAACCTGGGCGTGGATGAGCGTGGTGTCGAATACCGGCACGTTGATGTCCTCTTGCCCCACCAGCAATCCGATCTCGGTGCAACCCAGGATCACGCCCTGCGCACCCCGGGCCACCAGATGCTGCATGATCTCGATGTACCGAGCCTTGGATTCGGGCCGGATGTCGCCCACCACCAGCTCTTCGTAGATGATGCGATGCACATCGGCCCGCTCAGCTTCGTCGGGAATGAGCACATCCAGGCCGTGGCGCTTCTCCAGGCGGCCCTTATAGAAATCCTCCTCCATGGTGAAGCGAGTGCCCAGCAGGCCGATGGTGGCAATATCTCGGGCCTTGATACGCGCTGCGGTGGCGTCGGCAATGTGCAGCAGGGGGATATCGATGGCCGCGGCCATGTCGTCCGCCATCTTGTGCATGGTGTTGGTGCACAGCACGACGAAATCGCCGCCGCCAGCCTGCACCTGCTGGGCTGCATCGATCATGCGGAGGGTGAGCTCGTCCCATGCACCCGCGTGCTGCAAGGTTTCTATCTCTGCAAAATCCACTGAGACCATGACGCTTTGGGCCGAATGCAGCCCGCCTAACTTCGCCCGCACCTCCTCATTGATGATGCGATAGTACTCGATAGAGGATTCCCAGCTCATGCCGCCGATCAAACCAATGGTTTTCATAGCAACTCCTGTTTTGAAGATAGGGATGATGACGTAGAGAGGAAGTAGAAATGCAAAAAATCACCATTACGCCATGCCGAAGTTTCGTAAATCGCCGATAGACTGGAACAACAGGCAGGCGCCGATGGCTTCTGCGACGCTCCCATCACTACCAGTTGATGTTGGGAGTCGTGCGGCTGGGCTCGACATCCTTCAATCGCTCGATGTCCGCGTCCACCATCATCTCCACCAGTTCTCGAAAGGTGACCTCGGGCTCCCACCCCAGCTCACGGCGGGCCTTGGAGGGATCGCCCACCAGCAGATCCACCTCGGCGGGGCGGTAGTAGCGGGGATCGATCTTGACATAGCGTTCCCAATCGAGATCCGCGTGCGCGAACGCGATGCGGATGAGCTCGCCCACGGTGTGCGTCTCGCCCGTGGCCAATACATAATCGTCAGGCTTTTCCTGTTGCAGCATCATCCACATGCCGCGTACATAATCGCCCGCGAAGCCCCAATCGCGGCGGGCCTCCAGATTTCCCACCCGCAGCTCATCGGCCAATCCCCAGACGATGCGGGCCACGCCCATAGAAACTTTGCGGGGCAGAAACTCCAGCCCGCGGCGGGGCGATTCATGGTTGAACAGAATGCCCGAGACAGCGAACATGTCGTAGCTTTCCCGATAGTTCACTGTGATCCAGTGGCCATACACCTTGGCCACGCCATAAGGGCTGCGAGGCCAGAAGGGCGTGCTCTCCCGCTGGGGCACCTCTTGCACCTTGCCAAACATCTCGCTGCTCGACGCCTGGTAAAAGCGAATGCCCTTGTCTACGATGCGGATGGCTTCCAGCATCCGCGTCACCCCCAGCGCGGTGACTTCGCCCGTGAGGATGGGCTGACCCCAGGAGGTGGGAACGAAGGATTGGGCCGCGAGATTATAAACTTCGTCAGGTCGATGCTCCTCCAGCAGTCCGATGAGACTGGTTTGATCGACGAGATCGCCGTGGACGATCTGAATACGATGTTGAATATGCTGGATGCGGCTGAAGTTGCTGGTGCTGCTGCGACGCACCACGCCAATAACTTCGTAGCCTTTTTCCAGCAGCGTTTCGGCAAGATAAGAGCCATCCTGGCCCGTAATGCCAGTGATAAGCGCCTTTGGCATAGGTCATACCTCGTTGTATGGTTGGTTGGGCGTTGGCGATGGGGGTGAGCATGAGGCGTCGAGCGCCCGTTTACACCCACTATCCAACACCTTGCTGCTTTACTTTCTCTCGCCAGTCATTCAGGATGTCGGCAAGGGTTCGTTCGAGGGGGATTGCCGCGCGCCAGCCCGTGGTTAGATGCAAGCGCGTGGGATCGCAGACGATGACCGGGTTGTCGGAGGGACGCATCCGGTGAGGATCGATCTCGGTGCGGATGGGGGCGCTGCTCATGCTCAAAAAGATGTCGAGCATCTGTTGGATGCTAACCGCCTGCCCACTGCCCGCGTTGTACACCTCGCCCGGCTGGCCATGATTGAGGAGCAGCCAGTAGGCCCGCACCATATCCCGTACATCGGTGAAATCCCGCCGCGCATCCAGATTGCCATGACGTAAAACCGGCGGCTTCAGGCCCGCCTCGATCTCTGCAATCTGCTTGGCGAAGCTGGACGCTACGAATATCTCCCGCTGACCAGGCCCGATGTGATTGAATGGCCGCACTCGCACCGCGTGGATGCCGTGGCTGTGATGATACTGCCATCCCAACATCTCCTGGGCGATTTTGCTCACCGCATAGGGCGAGGTCGGACGCAGGGGCGTCTTTTCGTCGATGGGCAGGTCTTCCGGTTCGATGGCGCCATATTCATCCCCCGAGCCCACCACCAGAATCCGACCATCCAGCTTCGTTTGAATCATGGCCTGAAACAGATTGAGCTGGATATGCACATTCTGATCAAAAGTCAGCCAGGGATGCTGCCACGAATAGGGCACGAAAGACTGTCCCGCCAGATGAAAGGTGTAATCGGGCCGCCAGCGGTCGATGAGCCCCATCACCGCAGCCTCATCTTGCAGATCGATATGTTCGAAATGCACCCGCGGCGATTCGGGTTGAGGCAGAGGGAGCTTGTAGTAGACAGACCCGATGATCTCCAGATCTGTTTCTTGCAATAAATAGCTGATGAGATGGCGGCCTACGAATCCGGCCGCGCCTGTAACCAGTGCGCGCATGTCAAAATTATACGGCATCGCCCGCACATGCCAAAATGCCCGACGCCGATTGATTATCCCAGCTGCGGTAAAATAGCGCCAAACAGCGCATACAGGGCAACGAGCGCCATCATGCCCTCCGCCGCCAGTCCCCACCAAAAAGCATCGCCCAGCGGCCAATGCGCCCGCAGAAACAAAATCGCGGCCGCAGCGCCCGATATGAGCAACGCCCATTTATCCACATCCCCAGTCACGATCCCAACCCCCAGCCCAACTCCCAGCAGGATGGCGGACAGGACAAAGCCCCAACGGCTGCCTCCGGAGGAGAACAGTCCCAGCAATCCCGCGGCGGCAAAGATGCTGATGGGCAACAACGCCGGAAAGAAGTAGCGTCCCTGGTGCTGGACGAAGTCCAGGTTGTACCAGAGATACGTCGCCGTCACCAGCCCCAGATGCAGCAGCAGCAACCCTATCCCCCGCTTCTGGAAGTCGGGAAGAAGCAGGCGACCTTGCCGCCAGCGCCAGAGCCGCCAGGCCAATCCCACCAGAATCAGCAAGGTGAGGAAGGTGAGGAGGAGATACGCTCGGGCGTCCATGAACACGCCCATCCAGCCGAAGACGCCCCAGAAGGAGCGGACGGTGAAGGTGACGAATCGATGGAGATACGCGGCCCAGCCCTGGCGCGCAATCCAGTCCAGCGTGCGGGGTTGCCCCACCACCACGGCATTGTGCCGTTCCAGGCCGAAGGGATCGGTGGGGCCGTAGACGCGTAGGTTGCGCAGCCACCAGGGCAGAGGCAACAGCAACGCAGGTAGAGTCAGCGCAGCGCCGTCGAACCACATCTTGGCCGTGAGTCGATGATCACGCCAGCTCCGTCCCAGCCGCCACAGCCAGACCACACCCGCCAGGGGAATCAGGATATACGCCTGGAATTTCGTCAACAACCCCAGCCCCATCAGCAGGCCTGTCACAGCCCATTGCCCGGTCGAAGTTTCCTCCTCTTGCAGCGCGCCCAGCAACCGCAGCATCACTGCTGCGATGAACATCTCCGCCAGGGCGTCGTTGTTGATCGAGGCGCTCATGGCGATGTGCATGGGCAGAAAGGCGGCAAATCCCGATGCCAGCACCGCAATGCGCTTACGTCCAGGAAAAAGTCTGAGCGCGCTCAGCCAGATGAAGAAAATCACCAGTGCGCCGACGCCCACATTGATCAGCCGTAAAACCCGGACCTGCACATGCTGCTCAGCGCCCTGCAACAGCCCCAACACGGGCGTCATCAGCAGGTAGTAGAGGGGCGGCTGATGTCCCTCGTAGCGCACCGAAGCGATGGAGAGATGTGGAGGGAAGCCCTCGGCTTTCAGCGCTTCGAGATAATCCTGGTCATAATCGCCGGGCTGTAACACAGGCAGCCGCCCGGTTTCGACGATGTGTACGATGTTGTTGAAGTGGGCGGGCTCGTCGGGAGCCTGCCACACGGGCGTCAGGAGTGCATAGCCCGCGCCCAATGCCAGATAAATGACGAGGATGAGGTGAAACAGCTTGTATCGAGAAGATATCACGCGGCTACTCTCGCTGCGACTCCTGCTCCTGGCCCAATTCCTGGGAGCGTCGATAGAGATAGTAGAGGAATGCGCTCAATGTCAGAAAGAGGATGAAGCCCAGGCCCAGCAGAAAGTAGGCGCTGTACAGCACGAATGTGTCGATGAGATTGACGAGGTTGTCGCTGGAGCCGGGCGTAACCGTGGCCGAAATCGGCTCGGAGGGGGTTATCGTGGGGCTGGCGATGGCGGGGGGCGTCAGTTGTGGGGGAGCCGGTGGAGCTGCCTGCGTGGGAGCGGGAGTGGGAGGAATGGGCGTTGGCTGTGTTTCTGGAGTCTGGGGGGGCGCAGGCCCGACAGGTGTGAAGGTGACGGTGGGCGGCGCGACAGGGGTATTGGTGGCAACCGCGGGAGATGTCGCGGTGGGCGGTGCGGAAACGGGCGTGAAGGTGGGGGTTGTTGTGGGAAGGACTGGTGTGAACGTCGGTGTGGGAGGCGGCGAATCTTGCAAGAACCCCCGGGCCTCCGATGAAAAAACGCCGCCCAACGCCAGCGTCAGCGCCAGAGTGGCCATCCCCAGCCACACAAGCCGGTGTCGGAGCAGGTGGGATAAACGTCCACAGCAATGGTGCATGAGTCAATGTTTTGGACGGAATGAAGTGAGCGAAAGAGCCGCCAATCCTAGAAGGATAACGAGAATGAGGATGACCAGGACAACGGGAATGCCCCTATCGAAACGGAACATCTGAGACCAGGCCCGCTCTTGCTGAAAAGTGACGTAGGGTTGATTGATGGTGGGAGATGCTGGCGTGGGGGAAGCAAACGGCGTCGCCTGAACGTTGGCTGGATTCAGCAACGCAAGTGAAACTGCATTCAGTCCGCCAAGAAAAAGCCATGCTAGAAAGGCGATCCGATGATTCATGGTGAGATTATACACCCGAAAGAGGAGCGTCGCCAGTTGGTGGGTGCGTTTCAATTTTGGGGCAATTTGTCTAATGGTGCGCTGGCCGAGTGAACTCAGGCTCTGTAGGCGCTTCGCGCCAACGGTCGCCCTGCGGCGACCTGGACGGCGGAGGCCGTCCGCTGGCCGCAGGCCAGAAGCGCCCGACTTGAGCCGGCCAGGAACGCAAAAAAGCGCCCCCATTTTGAAACGCACCCCAGTTGGTCTGTTGCGGTGATTACCCACAAGTTGGGCCAAAGGTGGCGCTGGCTGTCCTCGTTCACGGCGTCCTGACCAGTTGGGTGTTTGACAAATACGCCCAGCCTTTTATAATGCGGTTATGGTTGGCTTGGCGGATGCTCTGCGCATCCCATGGGACGGCAAAACCATGACCATTCCAAGATATGCCGACGTCGACCCTGGATGATTCTTTTCAATGTCCCATCGCAAACGCCGACATCCAACTGTAAAGCCTCCGGCCGGCGCTCTGACTGCAGCTCAGACAAGTCTGTTGGCGGCTGTGGCCGCAGTTCCCGCGCTTTTCAACATCCAGAGCGGCGCCAGTTTCGAGCCGGACAAGGCGGCGATGCTCATCCTTCTCGCCATCATCGCCCTGGTGGATATCCTGTGGCGGCGGTTTAGTGCGGACGGAGCGTCGAGTCTCGCACATACGGCCTCTCGCCTGAAACGACATCCCTGGGCGCTGCTGTTGGTGGGGCTGGCCGTCTGGGCGAGCGTTGTCACTGCGCTCTCGGTCGATCCCGTCACCAGCCTGTGGGGCAATTACGATCGGGGCTACGGATTGCTAACGCTGCTGGCGGGCATGGTCTTTCTGGCCGTGGCCTGGGATATGGCGCGGTCGGGGCGATATTGGCTGCTGGTGGATGCAGCGCTGCTGGGCGCAGCAATCCCCATCCTGTACGGCTTTGTGCAGATGTTGGATATAGACCCGGTGCGGGGATTCGGCGTGAGTTTTCCTCTGGGCGAGCGGGCCTCTTCCACCCTGGGCAATCCCCTTTATCTGGGCGATTATCTCGTCATTGTCCTCTTTCTGGGATTGGCCCGACGCGTTCTGTTGCCCCCCGTTCGGGCTCTGTCCCGGCGCATCCTCGAAATCTTCATTCTTGCGGCTCTGTCGCTGCTGGTTCTCACCTTCAGTCGCAGCGCCTATCTGGGAATGCTGGCAGGCGGGGCGTCGCTGGTGTTTTTTGTGGGAATGAAGGCGTATCGGAACGAACATCGAAAGGGCGAGGAGGGGCGCGGCGCAGGACGAAAATGGCTGTTGCCGGCGGGGTTGGTGGCGCTCTTCGGCGGCGCGGCCGCGTTGGTCTTGCTCTGGCCCCGTCTTCAGCATGGCGGCACCATCCAGCAGCGGCTGCTCATCTGGCAAGGAGTGATGACGCTGATTCGTCATCATCCCCGAATCTGGGTGGCGGGTCTGGGATTCGATACGATGCCCTTCCGCCTCGCCCCCCACCTTTCTCCCACGCTAGGGCATTTCGAGCCTGATTTCGTCTTCCGCGTTCCCGATCGCGCTCACGATCTGCTGCTGGATTTGCTGGTCACGGGCGGGCCGCTCTGGCTGGCGGGGTGGCTGATGCTGGGAGGGATGGCTTTGTGGCGTCTGGGGCGCAGCCGACACTCCCTGGCCCCCTGGCTGGCGGCCATTATCATTGGTCGCGGTGCGTTGCTTCTGGTCAGCTTTCCCACCCATGTTCCCGATTTGCTTTTTTGGGGTGTGTTGGGGATGAGTTTTGGGCTCGATGAAGAAAAAGAGCTTCTGGCCCTGCGAGGGTTCGATGGTTTGGTTGGCTGCGCTGTTGCCGCCTTTGGCGTCTTCGGATTCAGCCTCAGCGCGGCCTGGCCTGGCGGTCTGCTTCTCTGGCTGCTGGCAATGCCGCCGCTTCTGGGTTTGCTCTACGCACTCGCCCCTCATTTTCGATTTCCTACTCATTATCTCGTCCTGACGATTTTCATCATGCCTGCCATCCTGCTCAATCAGTCCATCGGGCCTGCAGCCCAATTTGCCTGGTTGTGGCTGTTGTTGTGGATGAGCGCGCTGATCTTTGTTTGGCCCTGGCCCGACATCCATTGGGGCGATCTCATCTCCAGCTTCGCCCTTGTTGTCATTTTGATGGTTCCTGTCACGTTGCCGCGGCTGGGCGACATCGCTTACAAAAGCTCGGTGCTGACGCTGGATGGGACGCAATTCGGAGAGGCGCGCCGGGACAGCTATCTTGCCAAGGCCATCCGCCTGGCCCCTTATGATCATGTCATGTACTCGGGCATGGCCTGGGTGATGTCGCAACGATTGCCGCCAACCGATGCGGCGTACGCCCCACGCGCCGAGCGCATCGCCCGACTTTATCTGAGCGCGATGGCATCTCAGCCCAACGCCACCGAACCGCCCGCTGCACTGGCCCGCTGGCTGGCGCATCTGGCCGCAAGTGATCCGCGGCGCGCCGGGCAGGCCCAGGACGCGTTCCATCGGGCGTTGACGCTTTCTCCCAATGATATTCAAACCCTCAATGATCAGGCCATGTTTTGGGCCAGTATGGGAAGGGCGGACAAGGCCATTGCCGAACTGAATCGTTTACTGAGGCTGGACCCCCTCTACGGCCCCACCTATCTCCATCTCTCACAGGTCTACCAGCAGATCGACGATGAAGATGCAGCCCAGGCGGCTATCGATCGGGGCAAGGAAAAAGTGCCCTGGTGGGATGCGTGGGATGCGTATTGAGTTATGCGATTGCATCTCCTTCTATCACCACTTTCCCTTCTTTGATCACTGTCGCGACAAAGTTCTTGCCGAACTCATAAGCCAGATGGCGGTAGTCGGAGGTGGCGAGGATCAAGATGTCCGCCCGCTTGCCCGCCTGCAACGAGCCGATGCGGTGGCCCAGACCGACGGCGTAGGCGGCGTTGATGGTGCTGGCGTTTAGCGCTTCGGCGGGGAGCAGCTTTTGGTAGCGGGTGGCGATGGCCATGACCATGGGCATCGAGGGCGTGGGCGCTGAGCCTGGGTTGATGTCGGTGGCCAGGGCCAGGACGACGCCGGCGTCGATGAGCCCGCGGGCGTCTGCGAAATGACAGCCGCCCAGATTGAAATTCACGGCGGGGAGGACTACGCCCACCGTATCCGACGCGGCCAGACGCGCGAATTCCTCCTTCGGCGTGACGTCCAGATGATCTACGGAGGTCGCGCGCAGCGCCACCGCCAGCGCAACCCCGCCCAGGTTCTCGAATTCGTCGGCGTGAATCTTGGGCGTCATGCCGTGAGCCCGACCTGCCTCCAGCACCCGACGGCTCTGAGCCGCGTCGAACACGCCGGCTTCGCAGAACACATCGCAGAAAAACGGCGTCTTCTCTCGGACGAAGCTGCTGCTTGCGCGCCAGGAAGCCGCCGCGGGAATCATCTCATTGACGACCAGATCGACATAGGCGTCGGTGCGGCCCTGATACTCGGGGGGCACTGCATGGGCGCCCAAAAAGGTGGGGATCAGGGTCATGGGGTGGTCGTCATGGAGTTGTGCGATGGCCCGCAACAGCTTGAGTTCGGCCTTGACGCTGAGCCCGTAGCCTGTCTTGACTTCGGCGGTGGTGGTTCCCAGCGCCAGCATTTCATCCAGCCGCGCATGCGTCTCTGCGGCCAATTGCGCGGCAGTGGCCGCCCGCACCGCGCGCATGGTGCTGACGATGCCCCCGCCAGCAGCCATGATCTCCATGTAGGTCGCGCCCTTGATGCGCATTTCGAACTCGGCCACCCGGTCGCCCGCATAGACGACATGGGTGTGTGCGTCCACGAAGCCGGGCGTCACCACTTTGCCTGCGGCGTCGAGGGTGGTGCGAGCCGCATAGCGGGCCAACAGCTCGGCGCTGGGGCCGACTGCGAGGATCTGGCCATCCTGCACCGCCACAGCGCCGTCTTCGATGATGCCTACATCGGCCATGGCTGCGCCTCGTTTGGGACCATGGCTGGCGCAGGTGATGAGCTGGCGGGCGTGGATGATGAGCAGATCGACAGTTTGGGGCATGGTTCGGGAATGTGGGGGAGGAGGGTGAAAGTCAGCCGATGTAAGGCGAAACCTGGATTTCGACATTCAGCTGATCGCCGATCTCCTCTAACGTTTCCTGGCATTCGTGTAACGTCAGGTTGGGCGGCGCCAGCACCACAGCATCCATCATAAAAAGTTCGACGCCGCTCATGGGGGCCTGCACCACGTTCGTTTCCAACGATTCGATATTAACGCCTTTTTGGGCCAGGTGTTCCGCCACGCCGTGCAGAATGCCCTCATGATCGGCGCCGCGCAAAGAAATCTGATAGGGCATCCAGCCAGCATACTGATCCACATCCCATTCTTCGGCGGTGTTGGTGGTCAACTTGTAACCTTCCGCGCGTAATCCCCGCACCCGCTCGCGAAACTCCTCGAAGGAGGCCTCGGGCAGGCTGACATGAATCAGGATGGCGAAGACGCCGCCCAGCCGAACCATCCGACTTGCTTCTACATTGCCATGATATGTCAAGACCAACCGGGTAAACCGTTCGACCAATCCCACCTGATCCGGGCCGGTCAGGGTGATGACAAGATTTTTTTTCATAATACATACTCCTGAAGAACGATGATTGGCAACTGCCACATTGTACCATACTCCACCTTTGGCTTCACGCGCCCATGAGCGTCTGAGGCTCGTTTGAAAATTCAGCGGATCACACTTTTCGCCTCATTGCCCGAAGCAGGACGAAATGGATTTTGGATCGAGCCTCACTTTTGTGCTAAACTTGCTTATGTTGTGGGCCGGTAGCTCAGTTGGTAGAGCAGCGGACTTTTAATCCGCGGGTCGGGGGTTCGATCCCCTCCCGGCTCATTTTAAGGTCCCCGGAGCACCCCTCCGGGGGCCGCCAAGCTCAGAAAGCGCGGGGTGAGGCCGCTCGAGGCGCGTGGTCCCTGTCAACGTTCAACTATTTAAGTAGGTGCGCATTTGAAACTTGAGAAAGGCGACTGCGCATTTTGACGAACATGGACGACGATTGACGAACATAGACGATGGTTTGCTTCGTCTACTTGCGTCTTTTCGTCTATCTTCGTCTGATGAGTTGGAAGCATCTCCAAAGCTTATTTCAAACTCATATCATCAACTATTTAACAGGTAATCGACAGCCACACAATTTTGCATAAGCTGGGACGAGATGCTCTCTTTGCTCTCTGGGTACAGGAGGGGATGACTGTGTTGGCGGGGAGAGAGCAAGGTTGGCGCGCTGTTAATGTCCCATGAGCGCGCTGATGAAGATGAATAATCCTAACAGCAGCATTTCTATAACGACTGTGATTGCTGCTTCTTTTGCCGTTTTTTTGCCAGAGTTCATCTCGGTGAGGGCCATGCTGACAAAAACAAGGAAGAGGCCACAAAGGCCTGGCGCCAGTTGAACAATCGAATGAACGTTTTTCGGTCCGGTGACGATGGCGAGATAACCGATGTTGCTCACGATGAGAACCATGCCGATTCCTAACAGTACGGCATCGAGATGCTTTCCCAGCAAAAGATTGCGTAATTTGTCGCTGTTCATAGGTTGTGTGCAAGAAGTTGTTTAATTGCAGGCTGGAGTCTGGCGAAAGTTGCTATTCAGGATTTAGGGAGCGGTTACTCTTGCCATGCCAGTGCTGCTTTCACCGCCTCGTAGGCGTTGACGACGCCATATCCATAGGCGGGATCGGGCGCTTGACCGTCGCTGCATGAATCTGACTCGCCCAGGTAGGGGCTGGCGGTTTCCAGCAGGATGCGTTCAGTGGCTTCCACGTTGCCCCGCAGGGCGGGATTGGCCGACCACATCAACGCCACCACGCCCGCCACATGGGGCGCGGCCATGGATGTGCCTGCGATGGCGTTCCAGCCGCCGTCGGGCCATGCCGAAAGCACCTCTACGCCCGGCGCCAATAGATCGGGGCCTCGAGCGCCGTCGGGAGAGTGGGTCTCGGGGCCGCGGTTGGAGAATGGGGCGATGTTGCCATCGGGCTGCAACGCGCCCACGGCCATGAGGCTGTTGGCGTAATTGCCGGGCGGCGTGTCCATCGAGTTGCAGGCCGGCCCTTCGTTGCCCACCGCGGCTACAAAGAAGATGCCCGCTTCTCGCAAGGCCTGGGTGGCAAACCACAGGGATTCCTGATCGCAGCCCTCGATGCGGGCGGGGCAGCCCCATGAGTTGGTGCTTACATCTGCAGCCAGGTCGGGACGGCCATCGCGGAAGGCGTCGCCATTCTGTGGATAAGGCGCCAGCATGAATTGCATGCAGGTGAGGTAGTAAGCCGGACTGCCAAAGGCTCTTACCAGATTGGCGCATGCGAACCATTCCGCGTCGGGCGCCACGCCCACCCACGCATCTCCAACCGCGGTGGCCAGCGTATGTGTGCCATGACCATTGAGATCATAGGGCTGAGGTTTGCCGAACCACGGATCCAGCCAGTTGTAATCATCGCCGCCCATTTCATTGCCGCGATACCCGTCAACCAGCGCAGGATGCGTGGCGTCCACGCCCGAGTCAGATTGTCCCACCACCACGCCCGCTCCCCGCACGTCCAGCTCCTTCCACACTTTGGGCGCGCCCATCGCCTCCAGCCCCCAGGTGGGCTTCAGCGGCTTGTCTGCATTGCCTGGCTCGATGGCGGGGAGTTGCGGAATGGGGCGCAGCTCGGGACTGTAGACGATTTTGAGCACGTCGGCGCGGTTGGCGATCTGCCAGCGTCGGATGGCTGATGCGTGCACCTCGATGCCGTTGGTGAGATAGTAGCGGGTATAAGGGATGCCGCGGGCGTCCAGCCAGGCGATCAAGTCCTTCTGGCTGACATCTGCATGGTCCACCAGTGTTTCGTATACCCACGCCCGTCGATCATCCACATCTCCGATGCTTTTGGCCCGGGAAAGATCGGCTTGAGAACTCATCACCACAAAGAAATCATCACCGAAGAAACCGGGCTGTCCGGCTAACAGATACACCACAATCGCGGCAACAGCGGCGGCGGCCGCCAGACCTCCCCAAACGGCTCTCAATGTGGCGCGCAGCAGCTTGTCGGTGACGATGAGCGACACAAAAAGCGCGAACCAACCCAACGTCACTGTCCAGGTGGCGGCGGAAAAGGCCCATTTGCTCGCCTCGCCTGAGAGAAGCCCATACAGGTTCAGCTCGATAGGATCGAAAAAAGCCAGTGGCCCGAACGTAGTCATCCAGGCCAGCGCCAGCCCTGCTCCGGCCGGATATTTGCGATGTTTGAGGCCGAACAAGGCCAGCGGGAAACCCAGCGCAGGCAGCACGCCCATCAGCAAAGCCTGATAATCCATCTGTCCCCAACTGCCGCCGATCATCAAAAAGGAGACCAGCAAGGCGCTGCCTCCCAGGAAGAGGTTGCGACGTTGGTTGTCAGAGCTTTCCGTCAGTTGCGGCAGCAGAAACGCGGCCAATCCCACCAGAGTTAGAGCCAACCCCAGCGCTTGAAATCCAGCCACGAACAGATCCCAGCCGTTGCCCAGGGCTCCGAACATCAACCAGGGGATGAGGAAGAGCAGGCCCAGCAGCAGCGCCAGCAGCAACGCGGTCGCGTCGCAACGCCCCAAATAACCTTTCTTGCCCGACCAGGCCAGCAATGTCGCGCCTAGCAGCAGTCCCATCGCCGCTCGCAGTAATTCAGGCGCATAGGAGGCGAAGGGGGGGATTGCCATGCGTGGCAGGAAGAAGATCAGCGAGCCCAGCGTCGCCAGCATCAATGTGTAGAGCACAGCTCGCGGCCGCTTGCCCCTGACGAACAGCCCCCATGGCAAGGCCAGTCCAATGAGCACGGGCGCAATCAAGCCGAAGCTCAGGATCGTTTGCTGCGACAGATTTTGCCTGGTGATGTCTCCCCACCAGGCGTACGCCAGCGCGCCCCACTGGATGGAAAGCGTCCAGAGCAATGTCCAGGCCATGAGCATGAAAATGCCCAGCCAGCCCAGGGCCTGGTCCGAAGAGGGGGCGGGGGAGGATGTGTGATCATTTGTCATGCTGTCAACCTGTTGAGAGAGGGGTGATGACCCACAAGTTAGCAACCGGGCGAGTGCAGGTCCGCCTTCGGCTCTAATAATCTTTGCTTCCGCTTTTCTTCCCCTGCCCGTTTCGGAACGGGGAAGGAACCGAAGGGTGGGTCGCCCAAAAGGCCCGACCTCAGTCGGTCTGCGCCGCTAAACCGCCGATCCGGGAGCCTGATTTTCTTGCGGCAGCGTTATTGTGCGTCAAAGGAGGATGAAACGCAAGTGAACGTGAGTCCGGTGGTGCGTTTCAATTTGGGGACAATGCGTCTGGCGGAGCGCTGGCCGAGGGAACTCGGGCTTTGCAGGCGCTTCGCGCCAACGGTCGCCCTGCGGCGACCTGGACGGCGGAGGCCGTCCGCTGGCCGCAGGCCCGAAGCGCCCGACTTGAGTCGGCCAGGAACGCGAAAAAGCGCCCCCTTTTGATACGCACCCATCGCTTGCATTCGCATTAACATTTCTTCCAAAATGCGGTATAATAAAACAGGCACGGACAGAGACGTCCTTCAACGGCGTCTCTGTTTTTGCATCTCGAGAGAAGAAGTGTTCGCCTATGACAAAATACATCGCTCCGACCATCGATGAAGTCCTGGCTAAGCTGAAATATATGTCTCCGGAGCAGTTGGAGATGGTGCGCCAGGCGTATGAGCTCGCGGAGCGTCTGCATCGGGGACAAAAGCGGAGTTCGGGCCATGATTACATCACGCACCCGCTGGCGGTCGCCGATATTCTGGCGGACCTGAATGCGGACGCCATGACTATTGCCGCAGGCCTGCTGCATGATGTGGTGGAGGATTGCGATTATCCTCCAGAGCTCATCGAGGCGCAATTTGGCGCCAAAGTGAAGAATCTGGTCATGGGGGTGACCAAATTCTCAAAACAGACGGCCAAAGAGCTGGAGCCGACCGATTCGCATGGCAGGCCGGACGACAACGGGCATACGCGGCGGGTGGCTCCCACCTGGCAGGACGAATGGGCGGAGAATATGCGCCAGCTTTTTATGAGTTCGGCGGAGCATCCGTTGATCCTGGTCATCAAGCTGGCGGATAGGCTGCACAATATGCGCACGCTGGACGGACATCCCAGCATCGAGAAGCGGAAGCGCATCGCCAAAGAGACGTTGGATATCTTCGCTCCCGTCGCCAATCGGCTGGGCATGAGGCAGATCAAGTGGGAGTTGGAAGATCTTTCGTTCCGCTATCTGCATCCAGAAATCTACCAGGAGCTCAAGTTGGCTCTGGCGCAGCGGCGGGAGACGCGGGAGCGATTCGTCAGGCTGGTGGAGCGGGAGATTCGCCGGGAGTTGGACAAGGCAGGCATCAAGGGGGATGTGAGCGGCCGGCCCAAGCATATCTACTCTATCTGGCGCAAGATGCAACGCAAGGGCGTGCCCTTCGAGGAAATTTATGATGTGCACGGCTTCCGCATCATCCTCGATACCGTGGCCGATTGTTATACGGTGTTGGGCCTCATCCACAACCGCTGGGCGCCCATTCCGGGCGAATTCGACGACTACATCGCTCGCCCCAAAGATAATGGTTATCAATCGCTGCACACAGCGGTCATCGGCCCCGGCGGCAAGCACATGGAGGTGCAAATCCGCACCCGCGAGATGCACGAGATGGCCGAACAAGGCGTGGCCGCGCATTGGCGCTACAAGGAGGGCGGTGGGCGTTACGATGCCAGCTTCGCCAATAAGGTGGCCTGGCTGCGGGCGTTGGTGCAGTATGAGGAGGAGGGCGGCAGCAATGCCGAGGAGATGGTGGAGAATATCCGCACCGATCTTTTCAGCGACCGGGTTTATGTGTTTACTCCCAAAGGGGATATTTTCAATCTGCCTGCTGGCGCGACGCCAGTGGATTTCGCTTATTACATCCATACCGAGGTGGGACATCGGTGCCGCGGCGCTCGGGTGAATGGCAAACTGGTAAAGTTGAATTACAAGTTGCAAAACCGAGATCGGGTGGAGATTATCACGGCCAAGCGAGGCGGTCCCAGCCGCGACTGGCTGAATCCGAATCTGGGCTATGTGCGGACTTCTCGCGCCCGCTCGAAGATCAAAAGCTGGTTTCGCAAACAGGACCGGGAGCAGAACATTCAGGCCGGCCGTCAGGGCATGGAACGCCTGCTGAAGCAGCTCAACATCAGCATTGGCTACGATGAGGTGTCGCGGGCGTTGGATTATGATTCGGTGGAGGATATGCTGGCGGCCATCGGATACGGCGATCTCTCCACAGAGCGCATTGCTGGCAAGCTGATCGATCTACAGAAGCAGGTGGAGGAGGCGGCCAAGGAGGAGGAGCCGGAAACGCCCGATATCGAGCTGCCCCCCAAGGCCCGTCCCGATCAATCGGAGAGTATACGCGGGGCGGAGGGCATGTTGATACGTTTCGCTCAATGCTGCCATCCGCTGCCGGGCGAGCCCATCGTGGGGTACATTACCCGCGGCCGCGGCATCACCATCCATCGTCAGGATTGTCCGAATCTACTGCATCGGGCGCAAAAGGAGCCGGAACGGCTGATTCAGGTGGACTGGGGCATTGAAACGCCCACCTATCCTGTAACTTTGCTGGTCAAGGCGTGGAATCGGGCGGGACTTCTGAACGATATAACCAAGATTCTTGCCCGGGAGAAAGTCAACATCCGCGGCTCTACCACCAAATCCACCAAACGCTCGCCCTTTGCTTCCATCATCATTACCATCGAGGTGAAGGACGCAGGGCAGCTCACGCGTATCATCGATCTCATTTCTCGGGTGCAGAATGTCATTTCGGTGGAGCGGATGCGCGGATGAGGTTCTCCTGTAAATCCGCGCTTATGGCGTTGTTCGTTGGCTTGTTCCTGGCCGGATGCGGCAGTTTCGTTCCGCAACCGCAGCCGACGCCCACGCGCGTCCGCCACGCCCGCGCCTCCGAGTCAGCTTTGGCCGCGCTCCCCACCCTGACGCCCACGGTGTCGCCCACCCCTGGGCCTGCTGTGCAAGCCCTGTATCTGACGCTGACGCCCACCGTCACGCCCACGCCCACCGCCCCCACGCCCACGCCCACGCCCTACCCCGGCCTCGTGCAGATCGGCGCTCCGGCCAGGGTCATCGCCCGCACCGGACTGAACGTACGCGAATCTCCTTCGTCCGACGCCAAACGTCTGGGCAACTTCCCGCCCAATGCGGTGGTGGTCGTCATCGATGGCCCTGTGGAGTCCGGGGGCTACATCTGGTGGCAGGCGGACAATCAGTACGGGTTGGCTGGCTGGGTCGCGGGCGGCGATGGCGAAGATCTCTGGCTGACGGGCGAGTTGGGCGACAAGCGCCCGGTCAACCGGCCGGTGCGTCAGGGCGATGTCGTGCAGGTGACCACCGCCCATGGCCGCAATCTCAGCATCCGCTACGAGCCGGGCGTGCATGGTTTGCTGAAAAAGCGCGTGGAGGCGGGCACGCATCTGCAGGTCATCGGCGGGCCGGTGATTCTGGACAATGTGCGCTGGTGGCAGGTTCAGCGCTCGGATGGTCTCACTGGCTGGGCTGCGGAGGGCGGCAAGCGAGAGCGCTGGCTCTCCCCTCTCGAATGATGTCCTTCCGGCGATGTCATCCATCACTGGTCGATGTGCGTTGTTGATTGTTCATCGCTCACCGCTCTTGACTCTGGTCTTACGGTGGGGCGATCAAGTTTTTTTGTTACTACTAAGGTAGCCCGGCTAGAAACCACGAAGACACGAAGCCACAAAGGCACGAAGAAAAGAAAAAGCTTTGAAATTCTTGGTGTTCTCAGTGTCTTTGTACCTTTGTGGTGATTGAAGTCGGGTACGTTAGTAGTTACTCCGAAACACTCATTTCAAGGCCAATGTTGCGGTCAAGCATGCCGCCTTCGTAGTTGCTTTTTCATTAGCGTCCGCGGGCTGTCTGCGGACGTCGAACTCAGGGAAAACTATTATGCCAGTCACTGCAATCGTAGGCGCCCAATGGGGCGATGAAGGAAAAGGCCGGATCATCGATTTTCTGGCCCAGGAAGCTGATGTGGTCGTTCGCTTTCAGGGCGGCGACAATGCCGGACACACGGTCATCAATCGATTCGGTAAACACGCGCTGCATTTGGTTCCCAGCGGCATCTTCAATCCCGCCACGCAGAATATCATCGGCACCGGTTGCGTGGTCAATCCGGCGTCCTTGTTGGAGGAGATGGCCCGGCTGGAGGCAGCGGGCGTGGCTCTGGATAATCTTTGGATCAGTCACCGGGCTCAGATGGTAATGCCCTATCATCCCATGTTGGACGGACTGGAGGAGGCGGCTCGGGGCAAGGGCAGCATCGGCACCACCAAACGGGGCATCGGCCCGGCCTATGCGGACAAAGCCGCCCGCTCGGGCCTGCGCATGGGCGATCTGCTGCATCCCGACTGGCTGGAGGCCCGGCTGGACAATGCCCTGCGCACCATCAATCGCAAACTTGAGATTCTGGGGGGCGAGCCAGTGGATGGTCGCAAGCTGTTTGCTCTGCTCATGGATTTCCGGCGGCAGCTTGGCCATCGCATCGTGGATGTCATGCCCAAACTGAAGCAATCCCTGGCAGCCGATGCCGCTATCCTGTTGGAGGGGCAGTTGGGCGTGATGCGCGACCTGGATTGGGGCATCTACCCCTTTGTGACCAGCAGCAATCCCACAGCAGCTTTTGCTCCCAGCGGCGCGGGCCTGCCCGCGGGCGCGCTGGATCGGGTCATTGGCGTGGTCAAGGCGTACAGCACCGCGGTGGGCGAGGGACCTTTTCCCACCGAGTTGCTGGATGAGACCGGCGACAAGCTGCGGGAGGTGGGAGCGGAGTTCGGCGCCACCACGGGCCGCCCGCGGCGCTGCGGCTGGTTCGATGGCGTGGCTATTCGCTACGCAGCCTGGCTCAATGGCATGACGGGGCTGGCTATCACCAAGTTGGATGTGCTGGATCATTTCGACGAGCTGCGCATCTGCACCGGCTATCGACTGCCCTCGGGCGAGATGGTCACTGACGCCATGCCCGATACGCCCTTGCTCTACGATGTCACGTCTATCTACGAAACATGGCCGGGCTGGCGCAGCGACACCACCGCCGCCCGCGGTTGGGACGATCTACCCCAAGCCGCCCAGGCCTATCTGCATCGCATCAGCGAACTGGCGGGCGTCCCCATCGCCTACGTCTCGGTGGGGCCGGAACGGGAGCAGATGTTCCAGGTCCAACGCTGATTGTCTGATAAATCCCTGTGGGCGATCCCACCTTTGCTTCCTCCCCCGCTCCGAGACGGGCGGAGGCCATCCCCTGGCCGCCGGCCTGAAGCGCCCGGCTTGAGTCCGCCAGAAATGCGACAATCGCCCCCATGCTGAAACGCGCCTCCCTGCGCGGGTGCGTTTCAATTTTGGGGCAATTTGTCTAATGGTGCACTGGCCGAGTGAACTCAGGCTCTGCAGGCGCTTCGCGCCAACGGTCGCCCTACGGCGATCTGGACGGCGGAGGCCGTCCCCTGGCCGCAGGCCTGAAGCGCCCGGCTTGAGTCGGCCAGGAACGCAAAAAAGCGCCCCCATTTTGAAACGCCCCCTCCCTGCGCAACTTGGTTGCCAAGGGGATGGTCGATATTCTATAATCAATGTCAGCTCCTTCGCCATTGACATACTTCTGGTGATATGACCATGACCATCTATCGAAAGGTTGATTTTCCGCTGGCGGACGCGCGCGCTGCTCTGATGTCTTGGGGATGGGATGTCACGTTGGGGGATACGCTGAGCGCTGAGCGGGATGATGGCGGCGCCCATTTGCGGCTGGTGGCGGATAAAGGCGGGCGGATGATGCTGCGGCGGACGGTTTTGGCGGAAAAGCCAGCGGAAGCAGTGGTGCGCAAAGAGGGGCGCACCTTTGCAGTTCAAAAAGAAACCATCATCGTGAGTCATGTAATGACCACGGTGGAAACGCTGGATGCGTTCGATGAGACGCTGTCGGAAATGCTTTCCTTGATCAAAAAAACACCCGAGGAATTGTCGGGATGAGGAGGCGCTATGCTGGATTTGCGCAAGAATCTGCCCGTCGTCGTCGCCACATCGCTTTTTTGGATTGCACTTTTTATCGCCTACGCGCTGCTGGAACAACGACGTCCCCAGGCCCGGCCCATCGAGATCATCCCGCCTGAGACGCCAGCGGCCGCGAAGGCTTTCTGCCCGGAATCCCCGACGCCCACCATCGCGGTCACGCCAGCGCCTTTGCGCGTGTATGTCAGTGGCGCAGTGCAGAATCCGGGCGTCTATCGTCTGCCGCCCGAAAGCCTGGTGGTGGACGCCATCGACAAAGCGGGCGGCGAGACCGAGGATGCGGACCTGGTGGCTATCAATCTGGCGCATCCTCTCTCCGATGGCGAGCAGATTTACGTGCCCACGCAAGGAGAGGCCGCGGCCGCGCCGGCGCCTATCAGCCGATCCAGCTCAGTCATCGCCGGAAGCGCAAGTCCGGCCGAAACTCCCTCATCCCAGTCCATCGACCTCAACGCCGCCAGCCAGGATGAACTGGAAAGCTTGCCCGGCATTGGCCCGGCCATGGCTCAACGCATCATCGACGGGCGTCCGTATAGCGCTGTGGACGATCTGCTGCGCGTAAAAGGCATCGGAGAGGCCAAACTCGAGAAGATACGTCCTTATGTCACCGTCAGGTAAGCGGGAGTCGCAGGCTCGTCCACGCCATACCGGCGGCGCCACCTCATTTACCAGCCCGCGAATTGCAGGATAAGGAAAACCACCGGGGCTGCAAAAATAAAAGAATCGATGCGGTCGAAGAACCCGCCGTGTCCGGGAATGAGGTTGGAAGAATCTTTGACGCCCGATTGCCGCTTGAAGAGGGATTCGCTGAGGTCTCCCAGAGGCCCCACCGCGCCGATGACTGCCCCCAGCATGACGCCTTGCTGCCATCTTACGCCCGGAACCATGAATTGGGCCATCAGCGCCGCCGCGATCGCTCCCGCTATCAGCCCGCCGAAAAAGCCCTCCCATGTTTTCTTGGGACTGATGCGGGGCCAGAATTTATGCTTGCCGATAGCCCGGCCCGTGAAATAAGCGCCCGAATCCACCACCCACACCGTCACAGCGGTGAGGATCAGCCACCACAGCCCTTCGGGCCGATTGCGCAGTAAGGCCAGAAAACGCAAGCTCATCCCCAGAAAGAATGCGCCGCCCAGAGTGATGAGCATGTCGGTGGGAGCATTGGGACGATTGAGGAATAGCGCGGTGACCAGCCCGATGAGGATGAAGATCGTCAGCAGGGCTTGCAGGCGGATGGGATCTTGCGCCATGCCGCCCTCCAGCACCAGCAGCGCTGTCATCGGAACGCCCAGCCCCATGACAGGCCGGGCGAAGGCCAGCCTGGCCAGCATCCTGAACAGCTCCCAGGCAGTGACGCCCGCGTAAATGGCCACGAAGCCTGTCATCCACCATCCCCCCAGCCAGGCCAGGACCGCGACGATGGGAATAAGGACGATGGCGGAGATCACGCGCTGTTTGAGCATGGCTATCGCTCCGTGTCTTTGATTTTGCCGAATCGTCGGTCACGATGCTGGAACACCGCGACCGCCTTGCGCAATTCGGCCTCGTCGAAATCGGGCCAGTAGGTGGGGGTGGCGTAAAACTCGGCGTAGGCCGCCTGCCAGATGAGGAAATTGGAGAGTCTGAATTCGCCGCCGGTGCGAATGATGAGGTCGGGATCGGGCAGGTCGGGCGTGTAAAGATGCTGGCTAACCAAGGCCTCGGTCACATCATCGGACAAAACGCCCTCCCGCATGATGGCTTTGATGGCGTCCACGATCTCAGCCCGACCGCCATAGTTGAAGGCGACGTTGAGCGTAATCACATCGTTGTCCTTGGTGCGCGCCACCGCCTCGATTATCTCTCTCTGCAATGAAGGCGACACACCCGCCATGCGGCCGCTGTGCAAGATGCGCACGCCCCGGGCGTCCAGCTCATCGAGCTCATCCTGAATGCCCTGGCTGATGAGCCGCATCAGATGATTCACTTCATCCTTGGGACGGGCCCAGTTCTCGGTGCTGAAGGCATACACCGTCAGCGCCTTGATGCCGATCTCCACCGCCTCGATGAGCACCCGACGAATGTTCTTGGTGCCCGCGCGATGCCCTGCTGCCCTGGGCATCCCCCGGGCCCGGGCCCAGCGCCCGTTGCCATCCATGATGATGCCCACGTGCACGGGGATGATCCCGGCGGGATTGTAGGCGGCGTCCGCTTCGTTTCCTTTAGGCGTGCGACTGAAAATGCCAGGCATACGGGCCTCTAAACTTCCATGATCTCGGCGATCTTCTCATCACCGATTTTGTCGATGCGTTCGATGAATTCGTCGGTCAGCTTCTGGATCTCATCCTGACCAACGCGTAGATCGTCTTCCGTGATCATGCTCTCCTTCTCGAAATCCCGGAGATCGGAGATGGCGTCGCGGCGCACGTTACGGATGGCGACCCGCGCCTCTTCCACCCGGCGTTTGACCTGCTTGGCCAGGTCCCGCCGGCGCTCCTCGGTGAGCTGTGGGATGCTGAGACGGATGATCTTGCCATCGTTGGAAGGGTTGATGCCCAGATCGGAATTGAGAATCGCCTTCTCGATGGTGCGAATGTCGCCAGGGCTGAAGGGGCGGATTGCGATGGTGCGCGGTTCGGGCACCGTGACCACGGCCAGTTGGTTGATGGCCGTAGGCGTGCCGTAATAATCAACCTTGACGTGATCCAGCAACGCGGGCGAGGCCCGGCCGGTGCGAATGGCGGCAAGATCATAAACCAGCGCCTTGACAGCGCCCTCCATGCGTTCCCGGGCATCCTCTTTGACTTCATCGATCATCACAAAACTCCTTTGAGAGGCAATGGCATCGTTTCATGGTTTGCATTGCGCCCGCATGAGCCGCAAGCTGGCAAAGACAAAACACGCAGCAACGGGCGCTATTCGGCCCATTGCCATCCATCCATTTTACCCGAGGACAGGCAAAAACAAAAAAGCCGGATGAATCCATCATCCGGCCCGAAGACATTTATGCGGGAGTTACTTATAGATGATCGTTCCCACCGACTCGCCCAAAACCGTGCGCACCAGCGCCCCTTCCTGCCACAGATTCAGCACAATGATGGGGAGATCATTATCCATGCACAGGGTGATGGCGGTGCTATCCATGACTTTGAGGCGCTTGTTCACCGCGTCGATGTACGAAAGCTGATCGTAGCGTTTTGCGTTGGGGTCCAGCTTGGGATCCCCATCATAAACGCCGTCCACCTTGGTGGCCTTGATCAGCACCTCAGCGTCGATCTCCATCGCCCGGAGCGCGCCTGCAGTATCGGTGGTGAAGTAGGGATTGCCTGTTCCCGCGCCCAGAATGACCACCCGCCCCTTCTCCAGATGGCGCACTGCCCGGCCGCGGATGTAGGGCTCGGCGATAGCTTTCATCTCGATGGCCGTCTGCACCCGTGTGACCACCCCCGATCGCTCCAGCGCGTCCTGCAACGCCAGCGCATTCATCACCGTTGCCAGCATCCCCATGTGATCCGCCGTGGTGCGCTCCATGCCCGAGGCCAAGCCCTGGGCTCCGCGCCACAAGTTGCCCGCGCCAATGACAATGGCGACCTGCACCCCGAGATCGTGGACTTCTTTGATTTTTGCGGCCAGAACCTCGGCCTGAGTCGGATCGATGCCAAAGCCATTGGGGCCTGCCAGGGCTTCCCCGCCCAATTTGAGAAGAATCCTGCGATATTTCAACTCGGACATTTTTGTACTCTGTTATAAGAAGGTGTTGGCGATAATCAACGAGTTTGCGTCAGATGTTGGACCGCCCAAAAAAGCCTGGAAATCATCGCGATTCCCAGGCTTCCTTTTGTGTCGTCTTAGTCTTCTGCGCCGACTTCGAAGCGGGCGAAGCGGCGAATGCGGATGTTTTCACCAAGCCGGGCGATGGCGTTGGTGACCATGTCCTTGATCTTGATATCGGTGTCCTTGATGAACGCCTGTTCCAGCAAGCAGTTCTCGTCGTAGAACTTCTTGAGCTTGCCCTCGATAATGCGGTCCATGATGTGCTCGGGCTTGCCTTCCTCTTCCAGCTGCTTGCGATAGATGGCCCTTTCCTGCTCGATGACTTCCGCGGGCACATCCTCGGGGCTCAGCCAGCGGGGACGGGCGGCCACGACCTGCATGGCCAGATCTTTGACCAGAGTCTGGAATTCAGGCGTGCGGGCCACGAAATCGGTTTCGCAGTTGACTTCGATGATGGCGGCCATTTTGGCGCCCGGATGCACATAATTGCCAATAAGCCCTTCCTTGGCTTCGCGACTGGCCTTCTTGGCCGCAGCGGCCAGACCTTTCTCGCGCAGCATGGTCACAGCCTTATCGAAGTCGCCATCGGCGGCTTCCAGCGCCTTGCGGCAATCCAAAACGCCAGCGCCCGTGGCCTGACGCAGTTCTTTCACCATCTGAGTGGTAATTTGCATGATCTCTCTACTCCTGAATATCGATAAATGATTCTTTGATGACGGGGATTCGTGTCGTACGGTATGGCGTAAAAAGACCTCCGAGTCACCAAGCTGTCCGGCAGGAAAGCGTTGCAATACGATCTCGGAGGCCTGACGAGTCTTATTTCTTGGTTTCTTTGTTTTCGGCAGTTTCCTCGACAGCCTCGCTCTCGCTTTTAGCGCCTTCGGGAGCGGCCGCGCCCTCTTCCTCGTCGGAGCCGATGCCGGCTTCTAGCTTGGCCAGGGTGGAAGGCCCAAGCAGCTCATCCTCGGGGCGGTCTTCTGGCGGCGTCCAGGTCGGGGCCGGAGCTTCGCCCGCCTCGGTGCGCTCCTCTTCCTCCTCGGCTTCCAGCGTCTCGTGCAATTGCTTGCCCTCGATGATGGCGTCGGCCATCTTCCCCACCATCAATTTGATGGCCCGAATCGCATCATCGTTGGAGGGGATGACCAGATCGATGGGGTCAGGATCGCAGTTGGTGTCCACCAATGCGACGATGGGAATCCCCAGCTTCTTGGCTTCCTTGACCGCCAAGTCCTCGCGCCGGGTGTCCACGATGAACAGGGCGTCGGGAAGTTTGGTGAGACGACGCAGGCCGCCTACGCGACGCTCCAGACGATCGATTTCTTCGTTGAGCTTTAGCACTTCTTTCTTGGGGAGACGATTGAATTCACCCCGATCGCGACGCTGTTCCAGCTCGATGAGATAGTCGACGCGAGAGCGAATGGTTTTGAAGTTGGTCAATGTGCCGCCCAACCAGCGCTTGTCCACATAGGGCATCTCGCAACGGTTGGCTTCTTGCACGATGATGGGGGCCGCCTGACGCTTGGTGCCCACGAACAGCACGACGCCCTCGTCCTTCGCCAGATCGCGCATGTAGTCATAGGCTTTTTGCAGTTGCGAAACCGTCTGCTGTAGATCGATAATATGCACCCCATTGCGCTCGGTGAAGATATACTTGCGCATTTTGGGGTTCCAGCGCTTGGTCCTGTGCCCGAAATGGACGCCCGACTCAAGCAGCGTCTTCAGTGAAACGATAGCCATACGAAAGTTCTCCTTGTTTGTTTGTCCTCCGCCTTGCACCTGCAGGAGCACCCTTGGGGGCACAGGCTCCGAGGTTATGCAAGACGTGCGGGATGAGAGAAAATGGTTTGAAATGACAAAAGCGGGCGTTGCTCGCCCAATCGATAAGTATAGTCGATGCCGTGCGAAAACGCAAAAAACGACTGTGTCTGGGGGGCGTTTCAATTTTGGGCAGTGCGTCTAACGGAGCGCTGGTCAAGTGAACTCGAACGATGAACAGGAAAAGCGCCCCCATTCTGAAACGTCCCTCTCACGCCTCAGCGTTTGCTCGAAAATAGAAAAGAGTGGGATAATCTCATGTACGAGTTTTTTTTGACCCGCTTTGCAGCATCAAACTCCATTCACTATGTCTTGTCCCACCTATGATTTCACCGATACCGTCGTCTTGGTTACTGGCGCGGGGCGGGGGATTGGTCTTGCCATCGCCCGTGACTTCGCCCGCTTTGGCGCCACGGTTTATCTCAACGATATCGTTTCTGGGCGGGCCAGTCGGGCCGCGGCCGATCTCATCAAGCATGGATGGGATGTGTTCGCAGCGCCCGGCGACGTTTCTGATCCCGAACAGGTGGATTGGATCTTCGACCACGTCGATGATCATTCCGGCCGTATCGATGTGCTGGTGAATAACGCGGGCGTGGAGCCGGTCAGCTCCATCTTCGATCATTCGCTGGAAGACTGGCAGCGTACGCTGGACGCCAACCTTACCGGCGCGTTTTTGTGTACGCAAAAGGCGGCGCTGCGGATGCGGGAGCAGGGCAAGGGCAGCATCGTCAACATCGCGTCCATCGCCGGTAAATCGCAGCCTCTGTACCTGCGGTCGGCCTATGCGGCCAGCAAGGCGGGGTTGGTGGGCTTCACCAAAGAGGCGGCCCGGGAATTCGCCCCCTACGGCATCCGGGTGAACGCCATTGCCCCAGGCGTTATCGTCACCCCCATGACTGAGCATCTGCGTAACAATGCCGAGCAGATGGCTCGCTGGCAGTCTGATATCCCATTGGGCCGTCTGGGGCGGCCGGAAGAAGTGGCGGCCTTGTGCCTGTGGCTGGCGTCGGACGCGGCCAGTTACGTTACGGGCGTGGCCTGGCATGTGGATGGCGGCAAAAATATGGCATAGAACGTGTTGCGTATTCCGTAAAAACGAACGCAACTGTTCGCGACCCCTTATTTGCCACGAAGAACACGAAGGACACAAAGGCACGGAAGGAAGAAATAAAAAATCTTCGTCCCTTCGTCATCTTCGAGCCTTCGTGGCAAAGGGATAGAGGGCGTTTCCTGTATAGTTACAAGTAAACTTCTTTCCTCACACAAGTACGAAATACGAAACATCCCGAAACACTCAACCATTTCATCTCCCCAGGAGTTTACATCATGGATTACCAATACATCATCGTTGAAA
>Ga0256914_1001032_pt1 | contig 26560 bp, 28 predicted proteins | sample HulkmetaG_FD_191571 | JGI IMG/M metagenome (GOLD analysis project Ga0256914, IMG submission 191571) | Hydrothermal chimney microbial communities from Main Endeavour vent field at the Juan de Fuca Ridge, Pacific Ocean - Hulk | ecosystem: Environmental > Aquatic > Marine > Hydrothermal vents ... | reverse complement strand
GTCGAAAAGTCTTATCCGAACTTCTTTGAGGATTTGAGGAGGTTGATTAATCAATGATGGGAAAAATGCTTAGATTTTCGCTCTTCGGCGAGAGCCATGGAAGAGTTGTTGGAGTCCTAATTGAGGGGGTCCCACCGGGGATTAAAGTTAACTTAGGAAAGATGAAAGCTGAGCTTGAGAGGAGAAAGGGTATTGGGAGATTTTCAACTAAAAGAAGAGAGAGCGACGAGCCAGTAATCCTCTCGGGGATCTTCAACGGCTTTACGACTGGTTCTCCTATAGCTGTAATCATTGAGAACAAAGATGTTGATTCGTCTTATTATGAAGAAATAAAAAACACTCCAAGGCCTGGACATAGTGATTACACTGCTAAAATTAAGTATTTTGGATTCAACGATTACAGAGGTGGCGGATTTTTCTCCGGCAGGTTGACGGCTGGAATAGTAATAGCCGGCTACTTTGCGAAGGAGATTTTAGCAAAAGCCGGAATAGAAGTGAAAGCCTACATAAAATCCATTGGAAAGGTAAAAGCGAAGGATTTGAGCGTTGAAGAAATCTTTAGCTCAAAAAACAGCTTTTGCCCGGATGAAGAAGCGTTTCAAAAAATGCTCGAAGAAATGGAGAGAGCAAGGGAAGAAGGAGACAGTGTCGGTGGCGTTGTGGAAGTTGTTGCTATAAACGTTCCTCCCGGCCTTGGTGGGCCTTACGACGAAGATTTGGAAGGGGATTTAGCTAAAGCCTTCTTTGCAATTCCAGCTGTTAAAGGGGTTGAATTTGGCTTAGGCTTTAAGATAACCGAGCTTAGGGGAAGTGAAGCAAACGATCCCTTTGTTGTCAAAGATGAGGAAGTTATGACAGAGACTAACAACTGTGGGGGAGTTTTAGGAGGAATAAGCAACGGAATGCCAATAGTTGCGAGAATTGCATTTAAACCAACACCCTCAATTTACAAGCTACAAAGAACGGTTGACTTGGAGAAGATGGAAGAGACTGAGATAAAGCTCAGAGGTCGCTTCGATTCATGCATAGTGCCAAAAGCTCTGCCAGTTGTTGAAGCCATGATGGCGTTGGTTTTGGCAGACCATTTGCTGAGGTGGTTGAGTTGGAAAAGCTTCATGAGCTTAGGAAGAGGATAGATGAGATAGACGAACAAATAATTAGACTCTTGGAGGAGAGGGTCAGGATTGCTAAGGAAATAGGAGCGATAAAGAGAGAGTTAAACTTGCCAATAAGGGATGAGGAGAGGGAGGAAGAAGTCCTTAAAAAAGCCGGCAAGTTTAGGGAAGTCTTCGAGAAGATAGTGGAGGTTTGTAGGGATGTTCAACGTTTATGAATTTTTTAATAAAATCTCCTCGCTTAATCCTAAGATAAGATTGGATGCAGGACAGCCAGATATAAGGGTGGATGAAAGGATAATAGAAGAAGCCGTGAGCTCTTTAAAGAGAGGCGAAACGGGCTATACTAAAACCCCCGGCTTAGATGAGCTTAGGGAGAAGATAGCAGAGGTTGAGAGTGTTGAAAAAGAGAACGTAATAGTCGGCAACGGCTCAAAGATTTTAATTGCTTCGCAGATTTTAAGGGCTAAGCGGGTTGGAATAATTTCCCCTCACTGGCAGGCTTATGAGAGCATAGCTAAGGAGTTTGGGAAAGAAGTTAAAATCTTTAAGACTTCCCTTGAAGAGGAATGGGAGCCAAGGATAGAAGGCTTAGATGTTGATTTACTCATTCTAAATTATCCAAACAATCCAACGGGAAAAATTCTGCCAAGAGAAAAGCTCAAAGAAATCTTTGAGGTTGCCAAGGATGAAAATGTAAAAGTTTTAGCCGATGAAATTTACTCTGACATAGCTTTTAAACCCTTCACACCGGCGAGGGAGCTTTACGACAATGTTGTGACCATTAAGGGCTTCTCAAAGCTCTTCTCCATGACAGGATTTAGATTAGGCTATGCAATAGCACAAAGAGAAGATATTAAAGCTATGCAGAAGTTTTTAGAGGCAACGACAACTTGTGTTCCAATCTTCATTCAAAGGGCTGGAGTTAAAGCATTGGAAATTAGAGAAGAGGTCAAAAAGGAGGTTGTTAAAATCTACGAAGAGAGGGCAAAACTTGCCTCAAGAATTCTGAAAGGCTTTGAATTTTACGAGCCCGATGGAGCGTTTTACCTCTTCGTTAAAACGGGAACCGATGGTCTTAGCTTTGCTGAGAAGCTTTTAGAAAAGGGTGTTTCCGTTTTTCCAGGGATTGCTTTTGGAGATTATAGAGATTTTATCAGAATTTCGTTGGTAAGTTCAAAGCTTGAAGAGGGACTTAAAATAATTAGGGAGGTTAAGCTATGCGCATCGGAATAATAGGCTATGGGAAGATGGGGAGGCTGTTTGCCAAAGAGTTCAGCACAAAGCATGAAGTTGGAATTTACTCAAGGCATGGAAAGGAGATTGAGTTTAAGCTGTTTGGCTCAATAGAGGAGCTTTTTGAATGGGCAGATGCTATTATTGTTGCTAAGTCTCTTGAAGAGACGCCTCAAGTTTTAGAAACGCTTGCAAAATTGAGCGAAAAAAGCGAGGAGAAGGTTATTTTTGACATCTCGACATTCAAGAAAGACGTGATAGAGATTTATAAAAGATTCCCGGAGAGCGTCAAGGTCTGCAGCGTTCATCCGATGTTCGGAGCTGGGGCTAAGGGCTTTGAAGGGAGAAGGTTCATAGTAATTCCAGTTGAGGGAAAGGAAGAAGACATGAATCCGGTGATAAATCTTTTCAAGGAATTTAAAGCTGAGGTCTTCGTTGCAGATGCAAAAACTCACGATGAGATGATGAAAGTTGTCATTGGAATTCCATACTTCATTGGCATCTCATTCCTAAGCTTCCTCTCGAAATTCGAGGGAGTTGAAAACTTTGGAGGCACATCCTTTGAGTATTTGACCACTTATGCAAAAGCCGTGTTGAATGACTCATCAGAGTTCATTGAGGAGGTTCTGTTGTTTTCTTCTGATATGATAGAAAAGTTCTTGAAATCTGCTGAAGATGATATCCCTATCAATATGCTCAAAGAGAGATATAGTGGTGAGATTAAAGAGAGTTATGGAAGATTCTACAAGGTGTTAAGATGCTTATGGGCTTGATTGGCAGGTTAAGTATCAAATGACACAAAAAGTTATATATTATCAGTAGATATTCCTTTGGGTGAGATAATGACAAAAGGAAAAATGAGTGTTGCAAAAGCGGTAAGGGATGCTGTTCTCTCCCATCCGGCAATTAGAGAGTGTTTAATTTTGGATGTTATAAACTACAGTGCTTTGGCAAGGATTATCTTAAAAGAGTTAGAGAAGAAAAATATCAAAACCTCTACCGGGGCAGTAAAGATGGCTTTAATAAGGATTGGAGAAGAACTGAAGAAGGAGAGGGCGTTCTTTGAAAAAAGAATTAAGAATGTGGTTGCAAAAACAGTTATTGAGCTTCAATCTGACTTAACAGTGATAACAGTTAAAAAACGAACCGTTTTAGATAAAATTGGCGGACTCTCAAAGATAATGGAAAATGCAAGGTTTTTCCAGCTCACTCAAGGTGTTGAAACATTCACGTTTGTTATCTCAAGCGAAGAGAAAGACAGGATCATCAGTACTCTGGGGAGGGAAGATATAGTTGATCTAATCGAACAGCAAACTGCCATAGTTTTGATAAGCCCGGAGGAGATCATTGAAACTCCGGGATTTGTTGCATTTGTGACTTCTGCACTCTCTTCAAGTGGGATAAATATAACACAGGTTATATCATGCCACAAGGACACTATATTTGTCGTGGATAGAAAAGTGGCACCTAAGACATATCGGATTCTTGAAGAACTTATCCTCGAAATGAGAGAGGGTTAAAGTACCCTCTTCCCATATATCCTGCAAAATGCATGTTGGAGGAGGGAGAGAGGGTTATATGTCAGTGAGATAGCATAGGATTGATATGAGGAAGTGTAAAAAAGTAGTGTATTCTTAAATTGAATGTCTTCTTTAGCTTGTTGTTACATTTATAACATTTTTTGTTAATTTTGACATATTAATTACAAAAAATATATAAAATGTTCTTTTTATCCAAGTTCAGGTGATTCCCATGAGGGTGGTTTTAGCATACTCCGGGGGTTTAGATACCTCTGTAATACTTAAGATGATGCAGGAAAAGCTCAATGCGGAAGTAGTCACCGTTACGGTTGATGTAGGGCAAAAGGACAATTTTGAAGAGATTGAAAAGAAGGCGCTTAAGCTTGGAGCTGTTAAGCATTATACAATTGATGCCAAGAAAGAGTTCGTGGAGGATTACGTGTTTAAAGCGGTGAAGGCAAATGCGCTATATGATGGGGTTTATCCTTTGGCGACGGCTCTCGCCAGACCATTAATAGCCAAAAAAATCGTGGAGATTGCCAAAAAAGAGAAGATAGATGTCATAGCCCATGGATGCACCGGAAAGGGTAATGATCAGGTTAGATTTGATTTAGCAGTTAAAGCACTATACCCTGATGTTAAGATAATCGCTCCGGTGAGGGAGTGGGGATTAACAAGAGACTGGGAAATGAAGTATGCTAAGGAACATGGAGTACCTGTTAAAGACAAAATCTACAGTATAGATGAAAATCTCTGGGGCCGCTCAATAGAAGGTGGTATCTTAGAGGATCCTCTTAAGGAGCCCCCAGAAGAGGTATTTGAATGGACGCTTCCCCCTGAAAAAACTCCAGAAAAGCCAGAGTATCTTGAAATTGAATTTGAAAATGGTGTTCCTGTGGGGGTCAACGGCAAGAACATGGAAGCTGTAGACCTTATAGAAACTCTGAACTTTATAGGTGGAAAGCATGGAATAGGGAGGATTGACCATATAGAGAACAGAGTTGTGGGAATAAAAAGCAGAGAGGTGTATGAGGCTCCTGCAGCTGTGCTGATAATAACTGCTCACAAAGACTTAGAGAAACTTGTTTTGACAAAATGGGTTACAGAGTTTAAGGAGATGGTTGATTCCAAATGGGCATGGCTGGTTTACAGTGGTTTGTGGTTTGAGCCACTTAAAGAGGCCTTGGATGCATTTATAGACACTGTAGAAATTAAGGTGAATGGAATAGTAAAGATGAAGCTCTATAAGGGCAACGCCATGGTGATTGGCAGAAGTTCTGAAAATTCACTCTATGATACAAAGCTCGCTACTTATGAGAAATTCAGTACTTTTGATCAAAAGCTTGCGGTTGGTTTTATTGAGCTCTTTGGATTGCAGAGTGTTTTGGCATATGCTATAGGGGGTGAACCTCAATTAACAAGTTCTGAAATTCAATCAACTCTTAAAAAAGCGATCAGCAAGCAGTGGTGATTCCATGTATAGAAAAGAATTACTGGGTGAAGCCAACATTCAGATTTTAAATTATATTTCTTCAATGGAAGAGGATAGAGAGATTGTGGGAGAAATACTGGAATGCCTAATCGCCCATGTTAAAACGCTAAGCACACAGGGTTTAATCCCTGTAGAGGAAGGGAAAAGGATACTTAGGGAACTTGAAAAGCTTTCAAAAGATCCATCTGTCCTGCATTCATTAAATGCGGAGGATATTCATGAAGCTGTCGAGATTTATCTAAAAGAAAAGCTCGGAGAGAATGAAGGATATTTAGCCTTAGGAAAAAGCAGAAATGACCATGTTTCAGCAGCTTTGAGACTAAAAACAAAGAAGATTCTAATTGAACAACTAAAAGAGTTGATGAATCTAAGGAGAATTCTTTTGGAAAAAGCAGAAAAGCATATATGTACAATAATGCCAGCCTTTACCCATCTACAGCCAGCACAACCTTCGACTTTTGCCCACTATCTTTGTTACATAGAAGAGGTCTTAGCTGATTATACAAAATCCTTGTTCTTTGTCCTCGGGATAGTTGATGAATCCCCCTTGGGAGGAGGTGCGGTTGGTGGAACAAGCGTTCCCTTAGATAGAGAAGCACTGGCTAATGAGCTTTTTAGCGGAATAGTGCTCAATTCAATAAAGGCAACAAGCAGCAGGGATTTTCTAAGTATCGCATCATCAATGGACGTTAATTTATCTGTATTTTTATCACGGATAGCCGAGGATATTGTCATTTTCTCAACACCTCAATTTGACTATTTGGTTTTACCCAAAGAGCACTTGGCGACGAGTAGTATGATGCCCCAAAAGAAGAACCCGGTGACTATGGAGATAGCGAGAGCTTGGGGCTCTGAAAGCGTTGGACATCTAACGGCTTTGTTAGGAATCCTAAAAGCCCTTCCAACTGGTTACAATTTGGATATGCAGGAGGCAAATAAACATGCATTAGTAATCTTAAAGAAAACTCTGGAAACTCTAAAAATCTTTTCAGACTTCTTCAAAAAGGTTGAAGTCAATAAGAAAAAGTTGTTGATGGATGCAAAGATTTTTCCAATTTTAGCAACTGATATAGCTGAAAAGATCTCTCTAAAGAGCGGAAAGCCCTATAGAGAAGTTTATGGGGAGATTGCAAAGCTAATAAGAGATTCTAATAATGTCGAAGAATTCTACACCAAAGTTGAAGAGCTTTATGAAATCAGAGCAAACTTGGAAGAAGGAATTAAGAAGCCTGTTCTGGGTTCTCCAGATCCAGATAAGATTAAGGAATACATTAAGCTGGCAAAAAAGAGTCTCAAAGAAGATTCTTCTAAGCTAAGTGAGGTGATTCAATGCAGCCTTCTTTAATCGCAAAATTTAAAAATCCCGAGTGCTCCAATTGGCAAGGGCACTTGTCAAGCTTGATCTTGGAAGATGGTACTGTTTTTAAGGGCAAAGGCTTTGGAAGTGAAGGAATAAAATATGGAGAGGTTGTTTTCACAACTGGAATGGTAGGTTATCCAGAGTCGTTAACTGATCCTTCTTACAAGGGGCAGATTTTAACCATGACTTATCCACTAATCGGAAACTACGGTGTTCCAAGCAAAGAAATAAAAGAAAACGGTGTTCCTATTCACTATGAATCAGATAAAATACAAGTCGAAGGATTCGTAATTTCAAAGCTCATGAAAAGCAATCATTGGGCAAGTGAAAAGAGTTTAGATGAATGGTTCAAAGAAGAGGGTATTTCTGGAATAGAAGGAATTGACACAAGGGCTTTAGTGAAAAAAATAAGGGAAAAAGGAGTCATGATGGGGGCTCTGGTTGTAGGAGATTATGAGCTTGATGAAATTATGGAGAACGTGAAAAAGCTGAGCTATGATGAGATGAATTTCATAGATAAAGTTACTCCAAAGGAGATAATCCTTCATGAGCCTGAAAACTCCAATAAGAGTATTGTTGTAGTTGATTGCGGTGTTAAATATGGAATTCTAAGGGAGCTTTTGAAAAGGGGGTTTAGAATAATAAGAATTCCCTATTATTACGACCCAATCGATGTCTTAGAAGAGTTCAATGCGAATGGAATTTTATTTAGTAATGGTCCCGGAAATCCTGCATTGCTTAAAGGCCTGATAAAAAAAGCTCAAGAAGTTATTGAGTACAACATTCCAACGATGGGCATTTGCTTAGGAAGTCAGATACTCTCTTTAGCAGATGGTGGAGAAATTTACAAGCTTAAGTATGGACATAGGGGAATTAACAAACCGGTTAAAGACTTAAAAAGTGGAAAAGCTTTTGTAACAACTCAGAATCACGGATATGCTGTGAAAGCTCAAAGTCTAAACGAGTTTAAAGTTTGGATGATCAATATAGATGATGGAAGTGTTGAGGGAATTTACCATCCAAACAAACCTATAATTGCTACTCAATTTCACCCTGAAGCATCCCCGGGTCCCTTGGACTCAACATGGATTTTTGATGTTTTTTCAAAAATGGTTAAAGGTGAGACTCATGGTTTCTAAGGTTCTTGTTCTGGGCTCTGGAGCAATAAAAATTGGTGAAGCGGCTGAATTCGACTACAGCGGAAGTCAGGCTTTAAAGGCTTTAAAAGAAGAAGGCATAGAAACGATTTTAATCAATCCAAATGTCGCAACAATTCAAACCAGCCATGAGATGACAGACAAAGTTTACCTCCTCCCGCTTGATATCAAATTTGTGGAGGAGGTTATAAAGAAAGAGAAACCTGATGGAATTTTGTTAGGCTTTGGAGGTCAAAGTGCTCTATCTTTGGGTGTAGCTTTACATGACTCTGGAATTTTAGAAAAGTATAATATCAAAGTTCTTGGGACGCCTATAGAGGGAATAAAAAAAGCTCTGGATAGAGAGAAGTTTAGGGAAACAATGATCAAAAATAATCTCCCAATACCTCCAAGTAAAGCCGCTAAAAGCGTTGAAGAAGCTCTAAAAGTGGCTCAGGAGATAGGATTCCCAGTCATGGTTAGGGTTAGCTTTAACTTAGGTGGAAGGGGATCCTTTGTCGCTTGGAATGAAGAGGAGTTTAAGGGATATATAGTCAGGGCTTTTGCACAAAGTGAGATTGGTGAGGTTTTGGTAGAGAAGTACCTAAAAGGATGGAAAGAGATAGAGTTTGAGGTTGTTAGGGATAAAGATGGAAATGCTGTTGCCGTAGCGTGCTTAGAGAACTTTGATCCAATGGGAATTCATACAGGGGATTCCATAGTTGTTGCTCCTTCTCAAACTTTAACAAATAGGGAATATCAACTCTTGAGGAGTGCAGCCATAGAAGTAGCGGAAGCTATAGATCTTATTGGAGAATGTAATGTTCAATTAGCCTTAGATCCCAGATCAGAGGAGTTCTACATAATTGAGACAAATCCAAGGATGAGCCGCTCATCTGCTTTAGCAAGCAAGGTAACGGGTTATCCCTTAGCCTATATTGCAGCAAAACTTGCTTTGGGCTATACCCTGGATGAGCTCTTAAATGGGGTAACTGGGGTTACAACCGCTTTATTTGAGCCGAGCTTGGATTACGTTGTTGTTAAAATGCCGAGGTGGGATTTAGAAAAGTTCGAGAACGCGAAGAGGAAAATAAACACCGAGATGAAGAGCATTGGAGAGGCCATGGCAATAGGAAGGAACCTTCATGAGGCTTTTCAAAAAGCTATTAGGATGGTGGGCATGGAGCTTATAGGAAAGTACTATGAGAGCGAAGAGTCGTTGGAAAAAGTTATGGAGAGGATCAAAAATTACGAACCCTACATGCCTATGCATATTGCAAAAGCCCTGAAATTGGGAGCAAGTGTTGATGAGATTCACGAGATTACTGGGATAGACAAGTTTTACCTCTACATAATCGAAGATCTCGTTAAAATTGCAGAAGCTCTGAGAAATCCAGATGAAGAAACAATAAGAGAAGCCAAAAAGCTTGGATTTAGTGACGGTCAGATAAAGGCTCTATCTAAAGGTAGCATTAAAGAATCAATTCCATTTGTCAAGCAAATAGATACATTGGCCGGAGAGGTTCCAGCAAGGACGAATTATCTATACATGACCTATGATGCACAAGAAAACGATATCCCCTATACAGAAAAGCCAAAGGTTCTGATTTTGGGAGCAGGTGTCTTTAGGATTGGGGTTAGTGTAGAGTTTGATTGGGCAGTTGTGAACTTTGCAAACGCTGCAAAAAAGAGAGGTTATGAAGTTATCGTGCTCAATTATAACCCTGAAACAGTTTCAACAGATTGGGATATTAACGATAAGCTTTACTTTGAGGAGATAACCCTTGAGAGGGTTATGGACATCTACAAATTTGAAAAGCCCACCGGTGTCGTTGCCTTTGCAGGAGGACAGCTTGCAAATTCCTTAGCTAAAAAACTTGAGCAAAAGGGAGTTAAGCTTTTGGGAACGAGGGGAACGAGTGTAGATATAGCTGAAAACAGGGCTAAGTTCTCCAAACTCCTCGAAGATTTAGGAATAAAGCAGCCATCCTGGATCGAAGCTAAGACTATTGGGGAAGTCTTGGCTTTTGCTGACGAAGTAGATTATCCTTTAATGATAAGACCGAGCTATGTTTTAAGCGGAACCGCTATGAAAGTTGCATACAATGAGAAAGAGCTGAGAGAATATCTCTCCTTAGCGGCAAAGGTATCTCCAGAGCACCCAGTGGTGGTTTCAAAATTCTTAGATGCCATGGAAGCTGAAATAGATGCTGTCTCAGATGGAAAAAGGGTAGTTGGAGTTACATTGGAGCACATAGAAAAAGCAGGAGTTCATAGTGGAGATGCCACGATGGTAACGCCTTATCGCTATCTAAAACCCAAGCAAGTTAAAAAGATGCAGGAAATCGCTTTAGAGCTTGCTTTGGCTTTGGAAATTAGGGGGCCATTCAACATACAGTTTTTGGTTAATGATGATGTCTACGTTCTTGAGCTAAACTTGAGGACCAGCCGTTCTATGCCCTTCTCAAGCAAATCAAGAGGCGTAAATTTAATGGAGCTTTCAGCTCAAGCAGTCTTCGATGGAAAACTCTCCTTAGGAAGTGAGCATGAATATTATGAGATTCCAGCAAAGGCTTTCGCTGTTAAGAGTCCTCAATTCTCTTGGTCTCAGCTTCAAAATGCTTATCCTTTCTTAGGACCGGAAATGCGCTCTACCGGGGAAGTCGCAAGTTTGGGATTTGAATTTGAGGATGCCCTGTTAAAGAGCTGGCTCTCAGTGAAGCCAAACAGGATGCCAAGGTTGAACATTTTAGTCTATGGCTATGACAAAGACGTATCAACATTATTGGAAACTGCAAAACTCCTTGAAAGCTTGGAATATAGTGTTTTCACCTTGGAAGACAGCTTAAGCTATGGAAATGCTTTGAGCAAAGAAAAAGCTGTAGAACTGGTGAAACTAAGCGAGATTGACCTGATTATAACCTCTGGCTATGCAAAGGAGAAGGATTACTTCATTAGGAGGGCGGCAGTTGATTTAAACGTTCCGATAATCTTGGATGCAAACCTGGGTTATGAGCTTTCAAAAGCTTTCGCTTGGGCAAAAAAGAACTGTTTTGAGGTTAAAGAACTTTCTGAGTATTACGGTCCAAAATTGCAAAGAGTCGTTAGCAAGCCTTTGGAAGAGTTCGTTTAATGGCTCTTTACATTTACCAAATCTTTCTTGCATCGTGATATGACATACTGGAATGTACAGAAATTTTTTTGGAATAATAGTACAAAAACCAAATATTATTCGTATTCAGTAAAATTTAAGAAAAGCTTTTCGAAAAATATTGAATTTTACCGAAAGATTTATATACTCTCTTTATATCGTCTATATCCGGTGGTGCCTATTAAGAAAGACTCAAATACAGATACTGGACTCGACTCTAAGGGAAGGGGAGCAATCCCCAAAGGTCAACTTTACCTCCCAGCAAAGATTAAGGATAGCGCTGGCATTGGATGATTTTGGTGTAGATTTTATCGAAGTAGGGCACCCAGCCGTTAGTAGGGATGTTTTGGAAGGTATAAAACTAATAGCTAACCAAGGATTGAAAGCAAACCTCCTAGCACACTCAAGAGCCTTGAGAGGGGACATAAACTTAGTTCTGGACACAAATGTAAACTGGATAGGAATATTCTTCTGCCTCTCAAATGCCTGCCTTCAAAAGCGCTTCAATGTAACTCTTGAGCAGGCTTTAGACAGAATTGAGAATGCTATCCTTTATGCCAAAGATCATGGCTTAAAAGTGCGCTTTACCCCTGAAGACACCACAAGAACGGAGTGGGAAAACCTTGAGAGGGCTTTAAGCTTGGCGAAAGAACTTAAAGTCGACAGAGTAAGCATAGCAGATACAACTGGAAGCGCTCACCCGCTCTACTTCTACGAGCTCGTTAGAAGAGTAGTTAGCTTTGGCATTCCAACCAACGTCCACTGCCACAACGATTTGGGCTTAGCTTTAGCAAATGCAATGATGGGCGTTGAAGCTGGAGCAACGTTAGTGGATGCAACGATAAATGGCATAGGAGAGAGAGTGGGAATAGTGGATTTAGCCCAAATTTCAACGATTCTCTATTACCACTACGGAATCAAGCACTACAAGCTTGAAAAGCTCTACGAGTTGAGCCAGATAATTCAAGAAATAACTGGAATTAGAGTGCAGAGGAATTGCCCGATAGTTGGAGAAAACGCCTTCATACACAAAGCTGGCTTGCATGTTTCCGCCGTGATAAAAGACCCCATGTTTTACGAGTTTTTACCGGCAGAGATCTTTGGAAGAGAGAGGGCGATTTATTTGGACAAATATGCAGGAAGGGACTCGATAAGATTCTACTTGGAAAAAATGGGAATTAGAGATGAAGGAATTGCCGAAAAACTGCTCAGCATTGTGAAGAACTCTCAGGAAGTCTTCACGCCAGAAAGGCTTCTTGAAGAGGCAAGAAAAATGGGGGGAGTAGAATGACAATTGTTGAAGAGCTATTGAATGCAAAAGCTGGAGAGGCTGTGATAAGGGAAGTTGATTTAATTTACGCCCATGACGGAACGATGCCTCTAATCATTGAATCTTTTAGAAAGACATTCACAAAAGTAAGAAAACCCGATAGAGCTTTCATTTTCTTTGACCACGTTTATCCAGCACCAACTGTGAAAATAGCAAATCTGCAGAGAGAGATTAGAGAATTTGCAAGGGAACAGGGAATTAGAATATTCGAAGGCTACGGTATCTCCCACCAAGTCGTTCCAGAGGATGGCCTATTAGAGGGGGCAAAAATAATCATTGGAGCGGATTCACACACGCCAACGTTAGGTGCCTTTGGAGTGTTTGCCGTTGGAATGGGGGCAACAGATACTGCCATAGCTTTAGGATTAGGCAAAACTTGGTTCAGAGTTCCGGAAAGCGTTAGAGTAAACCTCGAAGGAAGATTAGGCAAAAATGTTATGGCAATGGACTTAATGCTTCACTTGATTGGATTGCTGAGGGGCTTTGACATGAACTACAAGGCCTTAGAGTTCTTCGGAAATCTTGACTTTTCAATTGACGAAAAAATGACAATAGCAAACTTCAGCGTTGAGACAAATGCAAAGACAGCTATTTTAGACAACGGGACCTTCAGTGGAGATGGGGATTACTTGAGGGAAATTACAATAGAGCTCGGCCAAATTGAACCATTAGTAGCTCTACCACACCACCCAAGCAATGTTGAGAGAGTTGAGAGGGTCAAAAGAAAGATTGACCAAGTTTTCATAGGCTCATGTACCAACGGAAGGCTTGAGCAACTTAGGAAAGTGGCAGAAATCCTTGAAGGCGAACAGGTTAGTGTGAGAACCTTTATAGGGCCAGCATCAAGGAAGATTTACCTCCAAATGATAAAAGAAGGAATTATGCAAAGGCTGATTGACGCAGGAGTTACCCTTCTCCCTCCCGGATGTGGGCCCTGCTTGGGAAGGCACATGGGAGTAGCCGGAGATGGAGAGGGAATCCTGAGCACAACCAACAGGAACTTTAAAGGAAGGATGGGTTCTCCAAACGCTGAAATCTATCTTGCCAGCCCTGTTACTGCAGCGGTGAGTGCAATTTATGGCGAGATAACGAATCCGGAGGATGTGCTATGAGGGTGTGGAAATTTTGGGATAATGTTTCAACTGATGAGATAACCCCCGGGAGATACAACTTAACTAAAGACCCACAAGAATTAGCCAAAATAGCGTTCATAGAAGTTAGACCAGAGTTTTCTCAAAATGTAAAACCAGGAGATGTAATAGTGGGTGGAAGGAACTTTGGAATTGGTTCATCGAGGGAGTCAGCCGCTTTGGCATTGAAAGCCTCTGGAATAAGTGGAATTATCGCAAAGTCCTTTGGAAGGATATTTTACAGGAATTGCATTAACTTGGGCATTCCTCTCTTAATTGGCGACACGGATTGGCTGAACGATGGGGATGAGGTTGAAGTCGATTGGAAACGGGGAATTGTAAGAAAAGGTGACGAAATAAGAAAGTTTAAGCCATTGGATGGCTTCCTCTTCGAGATAGTTGAGAGCGGTGGAATAATTGAATACGTGAGAAGGAGGGGAGACCTGTGTATAGAGTAGTGGTCATTAAGGGAGACGGCATTGGCATTGAAGTTACAGAAGCTGCGATGGAGGTCATAAGAGCTGTAACCGATAAAATAGAGTTCTTTGAGTTTGAGGGTGGCTTTGAGGTATTCAAAAGATATGGAGTCCCAATAAGAGAGAATGACTTGGAAGAGATAAGGAAAATGGATGCAGTTTTATTTGGAGCAACATCAACACCTTTTGACGTTCCAAACTACAAAAGCTTAATCATAACGCTTAGAAAGGAACTCGGCCTTTATGCTAACCTAAGGATCATCCCCGATTTGTGGAATGATAGAGAAATCTACATCGTTAGGGAAAACAGCGAAGGCCTTTACTCTGGTGTTTATAGATCTACAGATGAAAGGACAATAGATTTCAGAATAATAACAAGGGGAGGAGCTGAAAGAATAGCAAGATTTGCCATAAATTTGGCAAAAGAGAAAGGAGAGAAGATTACTTTCGTCCATAAAGCAAACGTTCTAATGGGTGACAGGTTCTTTAGGAAGATCGTCTTAAGTTTAGCTGAAAAGGAAGGAGTCGAGGTTAGAGAGAAAATTATAGATTCCTTCACAATAGAACTCGTTAGGAATCCATGGAGTCAGGGGATTATTTTAACGGAAAATCTCTTTGGCGACATTCTATCGGACTTAGCAGCTATTCACGCAAGGAGTATTGGAATTGTTCCCTCTGGGAACTATGGTGATGATATAGCTCTATTTGAGCCTATTCACGGAACTGCACCTGACATAGCTGGGAAGGGAATAGCTAATCCAATTGGGGCTATTTTGAGCGGTGCCATGCTTTTGGATTATCTGGGTTTGGATGGTGGAGTAATCTGGAACGCTGTCAAAAATTATGTGAATAAAGGCAATTTAACACCGGATTTGGGGGGAAATGCAATGACTGAGGATGTTGTGTATGGGATAATCTCGGAAATTGATGACCAAGAGATTGACCCCGTAGAATGGGATGAGCTCTGGATTGATGAGATAAGGATTAATACTCTCCCAACTTTATTCATGAAATGATGTTATATTTAGCACAAAATTTAGAAATTTAAAATTAAACGTTACAAAAAAGATTTAAATCTTCCAAATGTCATGGGCATTGAAAACATAAATGACGGAGGTGGAAAAGAATGGTCGAATGTCCTGTTTGTGGAGCTGAAATAGAAATTGGCAGCGTAGAGTTGCATGAAATAATTGAATGTCCGGTATGCAGTTCAGAGCTTGAGGTTGTTAGTTTGAATCCAATAATCCTTGAGGAGCTTCCTGAAGTGGAAGAAGACTGGGGAGAGTGACATTGAGGGCTTTACTTTACATTTGGAGGTCAAACAATGAAAATCGGCATAACATACACGATAATGCGCAAAGAGGAGATGATGCTCAAGGAAAGAGCGAAGGATTACGGAGAAGTGGTTATGCTCCATGATAGTGAAACAGTTTTCCCAGAAAACTTTGACTTGGATGTGGTGATAATAAGGAACGTTAGCCACTTCAAAGCTCTATACTTAGCAAAGCTCTTTGAAAGCTATGGAATCCCAACGGTTAATCCATTCAATATAATCCTCGAAGCGGGAGATAAGCTTTTTGCAACGCTGAAACTTAGCAAGAGAGTCCCGGTGCCAAGATGGAGTGTTGCGGTTGACAAGGAAGGTGCGATAAAGGCAATGGAAAAAATTGGCTATCCCGTGGTTATGAAGCCTGTTTTTGGAAGCTGGGGAAGAATGGTTACCAAAATAAATGATTTGGATGCGGCTGAGGGAGTTTTGGAGCATAAGCAATGGATGGGAAACCCTCTCCATAAGATATACTACATTCAGGAATACGTTGAGAAGCCCGGAAGGGACATTAGAAGCCACGTGATTGGGGGGGAATTTGTAACAGCAATCTACCGCTACTCCAAGCACTGGGTGACCAACACGGCAAGAGGAGGGAAAGCAGTTCCATGTGAAGATGAAGGTGTTAAAGAGATTTCAATTAAGGCATGGGAAGCTTTTGGTGAGGGAGCTTTAGCAATAGACATTTTTGAGAGTGATAGGGGATTGCTCGTTAATGAAGTTAACCCTGCTATGGAGTTCAAAAACGTGGTAAGAGTTACCGGTGTTGATGTAGCTAAAAAAATCGTTGAATATGCCGTTGAGGTGGCTAAGAAATGATAGAAGCGGCAGTTGTTGGTGCAAGCGGCTACATTGGGGGAGAGTTGGTCAGACTCTTGGCAATGCATCCCGAGGTTGAGATAACGGCAATGACATCAAGGCGTTACAATGGAAAGAAAATCCACAAAGTTCATCCAAATTTAAGGGGATTAAACCTCAGATTTACCAATAACTACAGCTTTGATGCAGATGTGGTATTTTTAGCCGTTCCACATGGGACTTCGATGAAAATAATTGACGAGTATAAGGGAAGTGCCAAGATAATTGACCTTAGTGCTGATTTTAGGGTAAGCTTGGAGCTCTATACTAAATACTATGGAGATCATGTAAAGCCAGAGCTCATTGATGAGTTCGTCTATGGATTGCCAGAAATTCACAGAGAGGAGATCAAAAAAGCCGAGCTAATAGCGAATCCTGGCTGCAATGCCACAGCAGTCATTTTAGCTTTGTATCCATTCAAAGGAGAGGTTAGCGAAGCAATAGTGGATTTAAAGGTTAGCTCAAGTGCTGGTGGAAGAAGGGAAAACGTGGCAAGTATTCATCCCGAAAGAAGCCACGTAGTTAGGGTCTATAAAGCATTCCACCACAGGCACGAAGCTGAGGTAATTCAGGAGACCAATGTAAAGGCTCAGTTCACAGTTCATTCTGTTGACTTGGTGAGAGGGTTACTGGCTACAATTTACTTCAAGATGGAAACGAGTGAGAAGGAGCTCTATAAGAAGTTTTTCCGCTACCTAAAAGAGCCATTCATAAGAATCGTCAAAGAGAAAGGTGGAATCCAGAGGCTCCCTGATCCAAAGTACGTAATAGGAAGCAACTTCGTTGATATAGGCTTTGCCTACGATGAGGAGAATCAGAGAGTTATACTCTTTTCCGCATTGGACAATTTAATTAAAGGGGGCGCCGGACAAGCAGTGCAAAACATGAACATAGCCTTTGGATTAGATGAGACTCTTGGGTTGAACTATTTACCGGTTTATCCGGTTTAGGGTGGTTGTATGAAGGTGATAAAGATAGGTGGGTCGGTAATATCAATGCTGGATAGGGCATGGTGTGAAAGTGGAGCCGGCATAATAGTCCACGGGGGTTCAAGATACGTGGATGAACTCTCAGAGAAGATGGGGATAAAGGTAGAAAAGCTCACCAGTCCCTCCGGAGTAACCTTTAGAAGAACCACAAGGGAAGTTATTGATGTTTATGTGGCTGCTCTTATAAGAGCTAACAAAGATATCGTGAAGTTTCTTGAGAGCAAGGGGATAAATGCAATTGGCCTGACGGGATTTGAACGAGAGCTTATAGTTGGCAGGAGAAAAAAATTGATTAAAGCTGTGATAAATGGGAGGATTGTTGCTATAAGGGATGATTATTCTGGTATAATTGAGGAGATAAATGTTAAAGCACTTAGAAGATACATGAAGGTAGGGGTTCCGGTTATAGCTTCAATAGCCTATGATCCCGTGGAAAATACCCCTCTGAACATAGATGGGGATAAACTTGCAAAGGAGATAGCTCTAAACCTGAAAGCTGATGAGCTAACGTTCCTATCAGATACCGCTTTTTTGGTAAATGGAGAAGTTATGGATAAAATAAAGGCTGATGAGCTTGAAGAATTTTTACCCTTTGCAAAAGGAGGAATGAAGAGGAAGTTGCTGATGGCTAAAGCGGCGCTTGAGGGTGGCGTCAAAAAGGTTATCATTCAGGGCTTAAACGGCAGGACGGTGGTTGAATGAGGGAGATGAATCTTTACAGGAAGAGACTAAAGCTCGTTAGAGGAAAAGGCGTTTATGTTTGGGATGAAAATGGAAACAAATACCTTGATGCCATAGCTGGAATTGGCGTGGCTATATTGGGGCACTCAAATGAAGAGTTAGCAAGTGCAATAAATGAGCAAATGAAAAAGCTTGTAGTTGCTGGTCCCATGTTCCACCACGAGGAGAAAGATGAAGCCTTAGAGGAACTTTCCAGATTCCTCAGCTTTGAATATGCTTATTTTGGAAATTCCGGGACCGAGGCTGTTGAAGCGGCTTTAAAGTTTGCCCGCCTTTATACCGGTAAAAAAGAGATAATGGCTATGACAAATGCTTTCCACGGAAGAACATTTGGCTCTCTAAGCGCAACTTGGAAGAAAAAATATAGGGAAGGTTTTGAGCCCTTGGTTCCCGGGTTTAGGCATATCCCATTCAACAACATTGAAGCGGCAAAAGAGGCTATAACCAAAAAAACTGCCGCTGTAATACTTGAGCCAATTCAGGGAGAAGGTGGCATTGTTCCAGCTAAAGAAGAGTTCGTGAAAACATTGAGGGATTTAACTGAGGATGTTGGGGCTTTGCTCATAGTAGATGAGGTCCAAAGCGCCTTTAGAACTGGAAAGTTCTTAGCTATAGAGCATTATGGTGTTGAGCCGGATATAATCACGATGGGAAAAGGGTTAGCCAATGGAGTGCCAATCGGATTAACATTAACGAACTTTGACGTTCCAAGGGGCAAGCACGGCTCAACCTTTGGAGGAAATCCCCTCGCCTGCAAATCCATGGCGACAACATTGAAGATCTTAAGAAGGGAAAAGCTCATAGAAAAAGCTGAAGAAAAGGGCATAAATATAGAAGGGGAGAAAGTAATAATGACAAGAGGCAAAGGACTAATGCTCGGAGTTCTTTTGAAAGAGAACGCTGGGAAATTTGTAGAAAAGCTTCAGGAGAGGGGATTGCTGGTAAATACAGCAGGGAATAGAGTGATTAGACTTTTACCTCCACTGATAATTACAAAAGAGCAGATGCTTTGGGTCAAAGAGACCATTGAGGGTGTCCTAAATGAAAATCAGTGAAGAAGAGAAAATTGAATTTCTGGAGAAGCTTGTGAGCATTTACAGCCCAAGCGGAGAAGAAGAGAAAGTAGCCAAGTTTTTAGTTGAAGGTTTTGAGAGCTTTGGTGTCGAGGCTTACATTGATAGAGTAGGGAATGTGATAGCTGAGAAAAGAGGAGAGGGGAAGAGAATACTCTTAGCTGGGCATATAGATACCGTTAAAGGATATATTCCAGTTAGAATCGAGGACAATTACTTATGGGGAAGGGGAAGCGTTGATGCCAAAGGGCCTTTGGCGAGTTTCTTTTTCGCTTTTCTTGAAAGCAGAGCAAATTTAATTTTTGCCGGCTTAGTTGATGAAGAAGGATTTTCAGAGGGTGCTAAAAATTTGAATGCTCCAAAGCCGGACTTTATAATCATTGGAGAGCCGAGCGGCTTTGATGGGGTTACAATTGGCTATAAGGGAAGCTTAACGCTGAAGTTTGTGGAGAAAGTTGAGAAGTTCCATGGGAGTTTAAGCTCAAAGGGCGCTGCAGAAAAGCTGATTGAGAAATGGTTAGAGTTAAGTAGGGATTTTGGTGAAGGCTTTAATAAGCCAAGCGGGAGAATTTTGAGGTTTGAAGCCTATGAGAGAGATTTTGATTTTTATGGGGAGATGGTAATTAATATTAGAACACCTATTGACTATGAACTACCGGTTAAAGGGGAGATTTTAGATTTTGTTCCCGCTTACGAAGTATCTATAAAAAGCCCGTTGGTTAGGGCTTTTGTTAGGGCTATAAGGAAAAATGGGGTAAGGCCAAGACTTAAAAAGAAGAGTGGAACAGCGGATATGAACATCTTAGCCCCTAAGTTTGGAGTTGATGCTGTTGCTTATGGTCCAGGCGATTCCAAGTTAGACCATACTCCTTATGAACGCTTAAACTTAGAGGAATATTTAAAAGCGATAGAAGTGCTAAAAACGGCTTTAAAAGAATTAAAGAGTATCTAAAAGCTTTTCTATAGCTTCATTTACATCTTTGACATCTCTTCCCACCATGAGGAAGCCAAAGTCTTTCCCATAGGCTTTTTTGTAGTTCTTCACAAGCAACTCGTCATTTATCGTATCGCCAATGTATGTCCCATATTCTCCCTCTGTTAGGTACCAAAGGGCTTTTGGATCAGGTTTTAGATATAGTTCTCTTGTTACAGCGTTTTCAAAGTGAAAGCCAAGTATCCTCTCTGCTAACTCAAGCTCTAAGGCACTTCTCCCTGTTATAACCCCAAGCTTGAATCTTTCGTTGGCCTTTTCTAAAAGCTCTTTTTTTACTATTGGCCTTTCCTTCTTCCAGAGCCCATCAAACTCAAATGCTTTATCTTTGTAGTATTCGCCGAGATAAAAGGTGTTGAAAATTCTCTCGATACTCCTGGGCTCTATTATCATTCCAAACTTTGTTCTGACCCATTTTATCCCCTCACCGTTTGGAAAGTCCTCCACGAATTTTACTAAGTCCCCTGTTAATGTTCCAATTATTAAGGCTTCACTAACCTTGAAGTCGTCTCCAAAAGCCCCTTTCTGTCTTAGCTTTCTGATTATATCCGGGTTCATTTCAATATCTTTGTTAAGCTTTTTTAGGAAGTATTCTACCGTGAGCTTTGTAGCTAGGTCATAGCTTTCACTCACGTCTATAAGAACACCGTCAACATCAAATATCAGCCACACCTGCTTGACCTCCTAAAGCCAAATTCTTTTTATTGGAATCCTATCGAAGTCTTCATCTTCCGTAACTATTGCTTGAATCCCATTGTTCTCGATTACAGCCAGATGAATGGCATCGGAAGGCTTTAAATTATACTTTAAAATGTTCTCCTTTGCTTTGAGGTACTCCATGAGTCCAATTGGAAGAACCTCAACGTAGGGAATTATAATCTCATCAAGCATGTCGATTGTTTCAGAGTAAGGCACCTTGTATTTCTTCCTTGAGACATGTATAACCTCATCAAGAACAAGAACGTCTGTATAGAGCTTGTTGCCAGTTACAAGTTGCTTGTAAAGGGCGTCAATTTTTTCTGCAAGACTATCTGGCACATCAACGTTGAGATAAATGATGAAGCTGGCATCAAGGAATATCCTCATCAAACTCATCCTCCAAGTCTATGTTCTTTAGGTCGCCGAGCTTGGCTTGAGTCCCAACTCCTTTCATCATCATCCTTCTTTCTTTGAGCTTTTTCATTAGTGTTTTAACGTCGGCTGGGGCTTTGATTACTAACCCTTTATCAGTTGGTTCAATTATTACTTCACCCCCCTCTTTAATTCCGTAGGCTTCCCTGAATACCTTTGGGATAACTATCTGTCCCTTGGGCCCAACTTTGAGTCTGATACTAACCATTGGTATCACCATGTTATACTTATAGTTTTACTATTTAAAACCTTTCGATGAACCCTTCCAAGGCCTTAATCAACTCATCGTTTTCCTCCTTCTTGCCGATGGTAACTCTTATGTGTCCTTCCAACCTTCCACCGAGCTTTCTCACCACGATGCCCCTCTCAAGAAGGAACTCATAGGCATCTAAGCGGATAAGCAGAAAGTTTGCTTCACTTGGATAAGCATAATCTTTGAATTCATTATAGACGCGCTTGCGCTCTTTAATTATGTAATTAACCCTTTCCTTAACTAAATCATAATGTCTCAGCATAACTTTGGCTGTTGCCATTGTTAAGGAGCTGATGCTAAATGGAGATTTAATTCTGTATAGAGCGTCTACTACCTCTTCACTTGCCAAAAGGTATCCAACTCTCGCTCCGGCTAAACTGAATGCCTTTGAAAACGTTCTGAGTATTATAAGGTTTTCATATTTATCAAGCAAATCAATGTAGCTCTTTTTTGAAAATTCTGTATATGCCTCATCTATGACCACTGTAGTTCCAGTGTCAAGGACTTTTAGTATTTCCTCCTTTGGCTGAGTATTTCCTGTTGGGTTGTTTGGAGATGCTATGAAGACTATGCTTGCGTTTTTAGCTTTTTCTGCAATCATATCGCCGTTTATTGTGAAGTTTTCATCCAGCGGCACTTCTACGACTGGAATCCCATTCAGCTTTGCATAGAAATAATACATACCAAAAGTTGGAGGCGTTGTAACTATGTAATCTCCATCAAAAATCCTTATAATGTAGCTCAGCAGTTCATCTCCCCCATTTCCCACTGCAACGTTCTTTGGACTAAGCTCATAAAATTCTGCTATAGCTTCTCTTAGGGGCATAGATGTTATGTGCGGGTAACGATTGAAGGGGGTTTTCCTAAGCTCTTCAAAGATTTCCTCCTTTATCTCTGGCGGTAAGTCGAAGGGATTTTCGTTCTTGTCAAGCCAAATTTTATAGCCCCCCTCAACCACTTTGTAAGGCTCAAAGCTTTTAATTAATTCACGAATTTTCACTTCCTCCGCCTCCTCAATTCTTCCATGACCTTCCCTAAGCTTATTTCATTGTAGGTAAGTAAGACCAGCAGATGATACAGCAAATCAGCGGTCTCGTAAATTATTCTCTCCCTTCCTTCAGCGACTAAAACCTCAATCGCCTCCTCTCCAAACTTCTTGTAGATTTTTTCCTTTCCCTCTTTGAACAGCTTTGACGTATAGGAACCTTCCTTTGGATTTTCCTTTCGCTGCTTTATCAACTCTTCAAGCTCTCTCAGGATTGTGAGCGAGTAGTCTATTCCGCCAACGGCTTTCTCGGGCTCTCCTAGCTTTCTGTAAAAGCATGAGTAGTTCCCCGTGTGGCACGCAACACCAACTTGCTCAACAATTAAAAGCAAAGCGTCATTGTCGCAGTCTATCCTAACCTCCTTTACTCTTTGAACGTTCCCACTAACCTCACCCTTCATCCTAATTCTCTTTTGACTCCTTGAATAGTAGTGGGCGTAGCCTGTTTCAAGCGTCTTCACTAGAGCTTCTTTGTTCATGTAGGCTAAGGTCAGCACCTCTCCTTTTGTATCTTGGACAATTACTGGGACAATCCCATTGTTCTTCTCCCAGTCGACTTTTTCAATAAGCTCCCTCATTTTCATCACTCCAGTCTTATAGGAACACCTTTCTTGGCTAGGTATTCTTTCAGCTCTCTAACCGTGTACTTTCCATAGTGGAATATCGAAGCTGCCAAAGCTGCCTCAGCACCTATTTTAAACGCTTCATAAAAGTGCTCTGGACTTCCAGCACCTCCAGAGGCTATAACTGGAATATCCACAGCTTCAACAATCGCTTTGGTCAGCGGAATATCAAAGCCTTGCTGAGTTCCATCTGTGTCCATTGACGTCAAGAGTATTTCTCCAGCACCTAAGCGCTCAACTTCCTTTGCCCACTCTATAGCATCAAGTCCTCTTGCTTTTCTTCCCCCGTGAGTGTAGACCTCCCAGTATTCGCCGTTCCACTTTGCATCAATTGCTATGACTAAATTCGCACTCCCAACAACTTTTGCCGCTTCGCTTACGAGCTTTGGATTGTCAACGGCCGCTGTATTTAGGAAAACCTTATCAGCACCGCTTTTGATTATCTCCCTTATCTCTTCGACGCTCCTAATTCCTCCGCCAACTGTAAATGGGACGTAGATTTCTTCAGCTATTCTCTTAACCAAATCGAGAAGGATTTTTCTTTTTTCGTAAGATGCAGTAATATCTAAGAAAACTATCTCATCTATTCCTTCTTCCTCATAGCGCTTCGCTAATTCTATTGGGTCTCCAGCGTCGCGAATGTTCTGAAACTTTATTCCCTTGACCACTCTGCCTTCCTTTATATCTAAAGCCGCGATAATTCTCTTAGCTAACATCTCAATCACCTAAGACATTTAACAGCTCTTCTAAAGTAACCTTACCCTCGTAGAGGGCTTTTCCCACTATAGCCCCAGAGAATCCAATCTCCCTAAGCTTTAGCACATCACTCACGCTTGAGACGCCGCCCGCGTAGATAACCTCTTCGCCATCCCAAAAGCGGTCAATCTTTTCAATTCCCATCAAAGTGCCATCTCTTTCGATTGCCGTGTAAATAAACCTTTTAACGTATTTTATAAGCATTTCGTAGGCTTCTTCAACACTTATTGAGCTCTCCTCAAGCCAACCCTTTACTGCTATCTTTCCGCCCTTGGCATCTAAGCTAACAGTAATTCCTTCAAAATCCTGTGTTACTTTTTCTAAAAACTTCAAGTCAAAGGCTTTTGTGCCAATTATGACGTTTTCAACGCCGATTTCATAAGCCTTTGCTATGCTCTCGTAATCTCTGAAGCCACCTCCAAGCTGAATCCTCAGTTCTGTCTCCTCTATTATTTGCTTAACAACATCAAAATTTTGAGGCTTTCCAGTGAAAGCTCCATCTAAGTCAACAATGTGGATTTTATCAACGAGTTTAGCAAAGTCCTTTGCTATCTTCACCGGGTCACCATAAACTTTCACTTTATCCTTTCTTCCCTTATAGAGGCGAACAGCTTTTCCACCCATGAGGTCAATCGCTGGATAAATCTTCATCTCACAACCTCCTGAAGTTTGCTAAGAGCTTTAACCCGTTCCTGCTCGACTTTTCTGGGTGGAACTGAACCGCGTAAATGTTGTCCCTGCATACTGCAGATGTAAAAATCACCTCGTTGTCCTTTGACTGATAGTCAGTAACCCCTGCGACTATGCTCTCGTCTTGGGGATCTGCGTAGTAGGAGTGGACAAAGTAGAAGTATGCCCCATCCTTTATTCCTTCAAATAGCTTGCATTCTTTCTTCTGCCACACCTGGTTCCACCCGATGTGTGGCGTTCTAACGCCTCTGAACCTAATGACCTTTCCCTCAAACACTCCGAGCCCTCTACTCTCAGGACTTTCCTCGCTCCACTCAAAGAGTAGCTGAAGCCCAAGGCATATGCCAAGGAAGGGTTTTCCGTCATTTATGGCATCTAAGATAACTCCCCTCAAAGGCTCAAGCTTTTCCATCACAGCTCCAAAGTTTCCAACGCCGGGTAGAACTATTTTCTCAGCTTTCTCTATTTCATAAGGGTCGCTCGTAATTACTCCTCCAAGGGCTTTTCTCACGTTGGCTAAGTTACCAATTCCTAAATCAACTATCGCTATCATGCTCCATCCCATGAAAGATAAGAGGAAAGAATTTTAATCTTTGCCTTTTTTAGTTGCCAGAATGTCAATTTTTGGATATAATATGTTGCTCCGGTTTTCTAATTCTTATACTCCTCACAACTTTTTGAACCCAGTTTGGGAGTTCATCTTCCTTAAATTTTTGAATTTTGATTAACTTTCGGGTTTTTAAATCAAAAACTGCCTTATAATATGTTGTGTTATTTGTCATGGGAGGTACATAATAGTAAATCTCCCCGGTTAGGTTTTTGTGTATTAGATATGTGAATTCTTTAGCTCCTCTGAGCCTCGCAGAGCGTGGGTCATTCTCAATTATTGTTCTTCCAAGTATTTCTCCCTCTGGTGTTGGTGTAAGGTAGTCATAGTATGTCAGCTCGTTTATTGAGGTGACTTTATGAGAACTCTGGTTGAAAACAACGACATAGTATTTCATGTCACCATCTTTTAAAACCGTATAGTATTACCGCTCCCCATCAAAAATCCAAGTTTGGTTGTGAGGGTATCTGCCAATGAGGTTGTAGAATTGAGAATCTCTTTCTATGATACTTGCAGGACTATTGTATTCATGAAAAAAGCATGTTAAAATCAATAACACCAACATCAACCCAAGCACTTTCCTCCACATTATGGTTGCCTCCTTATGAGATTCTTCTGCATCTTGTTGATTGACCGGATATCAGGAAATATGAAAACTAAAAGGGAAGAACAAACTTCTAGGCACTCAAGAAATTCCATATGGGTTTACAAAGTTTGTAAATGTTATTGTGGAGGAACTTCTGGTAATAATTGCTCCACTCATGGTACGTACATAAAAGCTTGCCTTTGCATTGTACTTAAATACTGCGTCATCGTATCTGTTTTTCACGATTTCTATAACTGAACTTGTAGTCTTAAAGCCAATTCCCCATGCAAATTTATCTCCGTACCATGTCTTCTTTTTAAAATCGTACCACTTAACATGAAAGTCCCAGTTTGGATTCTCAGAATGAGCATTCCATCTGAAGTAATAGTCATCATTGGTTGAGGTGGAATACCCTGCTGAAGCATGATATGTCAAATCTCCACTAAACGCACCATAATCAAAACTTTGTTCTTCATAATACTGTGTCCGTGGGCCTCCATGACCAAAAGGAAGAAATTCTTCAAACCAAGCATCTTGTGTTGGAACAGTGATTTGTGTGTATAACTCTTTTAGTGCAAAGTAGTTCCTATTCATGTCTCCGATGTGTGATATCTCTGCAAGATATGCATACTGACCTGAAGTTGAAGTTGCATAGTAATACTTAACACGTATTGCATGATATGCTTTTCCACCATAATAGTAGGTATATTTGGCTTTCCATCTTGTGCTTCCTATCCATCTCCAATCCCTTCCAGGTTCGTCACCTCTTGTGTACGTTAGAGGTTCCTTAAGAAAACTACTCCTCTCAGTTATGAACTCTCTAATATCATTAAAATCGTATTGTCCTTGTACAATGTAAAACATTGTTATGTATCTTCCACCTACAGGTCTCACTGCCACTCCTATAATGGTTATGTCTTTGTCCTTAAGTTCAGAGAAATTCA
>Ga0256914_1001031_pt1 | contig 26581 bp, 26 predicted proteins | sample HulkmetaG_FD_191571 | JGI IMG/M metagenome (GOLD analysis project Ga0256914, IMG submission 191571) | Hydrothermal chimney microbial communities from Main Endeavour vent field at the Juan de Fuca Ridge, Pacific Ocean - Hulk | ecosystem: Environmental > Aquatic > Marine > Hydrothermal vents ... | reverse complement strand
AACAAAAAGGATGTAATTGGGAAGTTCTGGGAGGAAAAACTTCTCCTTCTCAAGGGACGTCTGGAAAAGAATGGGTTTGAGGTATATATTGCCACAGACCTCTCCCATGCAAGGGAGATATTTTTTAAGGAGATATTTGCTGAGCTCTCTCCAGAGAGCGTCTCCTTTGGAGGGTCTCTTACTGTGGTGGAATCCGGGGTCTATTCTTCCCTCAAAGAGGAGAAATCCACCAGGGTGATAGATACCTATGATTGGAACCTGCCCCGGGAGGAATTTCTGGAAAGGAGGAGAGAGGCCCTCTCATGTGACCTTTTTTTGACAGGGACCAATGCGGTAACCATGGATGGCGTTCTGGTAAATCTGGATGGTTTCGGGAATAGGGTGGCAGCCCTGGCCTTTGGTCCCAGAAATGTCTGTCTTTTCATTGGAAGGAATAAGGTAGTGGAGGATGTGGAAGGGGCAAGAAAGAGGATAAAGACCTTTGCCGCTCCTGTAAATACCATGAGGCTTAACAGGAAAAATCCCTGTTTAAAGGCCCTTACCTGTAAAGAGTGTAATAGTCCTGAGAGGATATGTAATGTGTGGCTTATTACTGAGAAGTGTTTTCCCCCTGGAAGGATAAAGATAATCCTCATAAATGAGGAGTGTGGAATATAGATGAGAGATGGGGGAGTATTTTTCTCTAACTATTAAAAAATCCCTGGAGTGGTTATGAAGATCAGGCTTTCTTCAAGAGGGGATCTGATGAGGATATGGAAGGATGACTTTCTGGGGAATAGGGGCTTTTTCCTCCCTGGAGAGGGTAAATTCTCTGTGGGAGAGGAGATGGAGGTGACCTTTGAGGTGGAGGGAAAAGAGGTGGGAAAGGCAAAGGTGTATGTGGCGTGGCAGAATCTCTATGGGAGGGTGGGGGAACTCACCCCTAGAGGGACATTTTTGCGGGTTATGACCATGGATGAGGGTCTGGAAAGGAGCCTTGGCATATAGTGATGAGGGAAAAGAGATGAATGGTATATTACGTCCTGAAATCCTGGAATTTGCCCCCTATAAACCAGGTATGAGTATGGATGAGGTGAGAGAAAGGTATGGTCTCTCCTCAATCATAAAATTGGCTAGCAATGAGAACCCCTTGGGGATTTCCCCTGTGGTACAGGAGACCATAGAGAGATATTCTTCTCTGGGATTCAGGTATCCCCGCAGTATGAACCCGGAACTGGTGGAGGTACTGTCACATAGGCTAGGGGTGGAAAGGGGGATGGTGGTGGTGGGAAATGGTTCAGATGAACTCATTGATCTTTTGATCAGGGTATGTACAGTCCCCTATACTCACACGGTGATGGTATTTGAACCCAGTTTTTCCATATATAGATTGCAGGCACGATTCCATGGAGCAAAGGTGAGGTATGTAAGGCTCAATGAGGATTTTTCTTTTAATCTTAAAGGGATGTTAGATGCAATAACAGAGGATGTACGACTTATCTTTATCACAAACCCCGACAATCCCTCTGGTTTTGCCCTTCCCTCTAGAGAGATTGAAAGATTTTTGAAGCAATTGCCCTCCAATGTCCTGTTGGTGGTAGATGAGGCATATGTGGAGTGTACAGGGGAGGAAGATAGGTATTCTTGTATTTCTCTGGTATCTGCGTATGAGAATATTGCGGTCCTTAGGACCTTTTCCAAGGTCTATGGACTTGCTGGATTAAGGGTTGGATATGGTATATTACCCTTATGGCTCGCTGATGCCCTCTACAGGGTGAGGCTCCCCTTTAGCGTGAATGTGATAGCGGAAAAGGCGGCCATTTCTGCGCTGGAGGATGAGTATTTTTTTTCAACTACCCTAAAGACCATTGTTGAGGGTAGAAGATATATTTCAACTGCCCTATCTTCTCTGGGATGCAAGGTCTATCCCTCTCTGGCCAACTTTGTGATGTTCAGACCTGTGCTAGAGGCGAGATATGTATTTGAAGAGCTTCTAAAAAGGGGTATTATTATTCGTCCCCTTGAGTCCTATGGCCTGGAGGAATATCTTCGGGTAAGTGTGGGAAGGAGGGATGAAAACTTGCTTTTTATAGAGGTCTTAGAAGAGATATTGGGGGATAGAAGAGGTGGATAGGATACTGGTTACCATAGATGGTCCTGCAGGTTCTGGAAAGACTACCCTGGCGAAGATGTTATCCAGAGAGATGAATGTCCCTTATCTGGATACAGGGGCCATGTTTAGGACAGTGGCCCTGGCCCTGGGAGAGGGGGCATGGCTATGGGATGAAGAGGAGATCGCCAGAAGACTTGGAGAGATTGGGTTTGAGGTCCAACTGCGTCATAATGGTTTTGTGATGGTTGTGGAGGGAAAGGTGGTGGGGGATGAGATCCGGGATGAGCGAATTGGGAAATGGGCTTCAAATATAGCTACCATTGGAGTGGTAAGGGATTTTTTAAAGGAGAGGCAGCAGGAGGTTGGGAGACGCTTTTCCCTGGTGGCTGAAGGGAGAGACATGGGGACGGTGATATTTCCGTGGGCAGATTTTAAGTTCTTTCTGGAGGCAGATGTGTATGTGAGGGCAAAAAGACGCCATAGGGAGTTATTGGAGAGGGGTATAGATGTGAGTTTTTCCAGACTGCTTGAGGAGATAGAGGAGAGAGATGCCCAGGATCGCTCCAGGGATATTGCCCCACTTCGTCCCGCAGAAGATGCAATAATAATTGATACCAGTGAACTTTCTCCCCACCAGGTCCTTCAGAGGATGCTTTCTGTGATAAAGAAGAGATAGGGAGGAAGGATTTTATTTTTCTCTATTTCTGACGAACTCCACTACCTCTTTCAGGACCTCCTTCTCCCTAGAGGGAGGGAATTTTAATAAAGAGCTTCTTGCCTTTTCCAGGAAGGTCCGTGAATCTTCCAGTGCCCTCTGACATATGGCCCCCTGGTTTATCTCCTCTATAATCAGTCGCTGTTCCTGGGAGGAGAGGGTATGGGCCTTTATTTTTCCAAGGAGGTGAAGGCGTTTTTCTTCTGGTAGCCCTTCTAGATATAGGATGAGGGGAAGGGTGATTTTACCCTCCCTGAGGTCCCCCCCGATGGGTTTCCCCAGGTCTTTGGCATAGAGGGCATAATCCAGCACATCGTCCACTATTTGAAAGGCGATACCTAGATTGAGGCCAAAGCTCCTGGCATGGTGTCTTTCCACCTCTCCTGCTCCTGCCACCATGGCGCCGCTTTCACAGGCAAACTGGATCAGACGGGCGGTCTTGCCCCTTATTATCTCCAAATATTGTTCCCGGGTGAGGTCCTCTTGTCTCATCATATATAACTCTTGTATCTCTCCACAGGCAGTATAGTAAATGGCATCCGCAAGTCCCTTCATAAGCTCAATGTCTTGGTATTGAGATACTATCTTGTTTGAGATGGCCAGGAGGGCATCTCCTGCCAGGATGGTCTCTGTTATTCCAAATATGGTATGAGCTGCCTCCTGTCCCCGTCTTAAGACCGCATTGTCCAGGACATCGTCATGGAGGAGGGTGGCAGAGTGGATGAATTCCAGGACACAGGCCAGGGGATATATATCTTCTCTTTTGTATCCAAGGGCACGGGCAGTGAGGATGCATAACATGGGCCTGAGTCTCTTTCCCCCTGCCTCTAGTATATGGGAAACCACTGGCCTCACCATTGGTTCCAGTGCCTGAACAATAGACCTTATTTCTTTCTCTATGGGGGGAAGATTTTCTCTGAAGTAGTCTTTTAAAAGTTTCATAGGAGGTAGTTAGATCCCTAAAATGTCTTTTACCTTTGAGAGGGAATTAAGGGCACCTTTTATATCCCATCCCTTTCTCTCTCCTACCGCATTAGAGATGGTCCTCACCTCTAAAAAGGGGATATCATAAAGCCTGCACCAATAGGCTATGCTAAACCCCTCCATGTTTTCTACATCTACCCTGTAGAGCCCTTTAAAGTGAGAGGCCAGAGAGGGGTCTCCTGTAACTCCTGCCACAGTCAAGCTCCTTCCTGTAACCAATTTATCCCTGAAAGACAAGCCCATTTTCTCACTGGCCTCTTCTGGTCTTATCTCTATCTCATTGTAGAGGATCTCTCCCCCTGGAAGTTTCATGAGACCATATCCAATTCCCCGGGGGTTTACACCCTGCTGTGTCCTCAGTCCATATTCTGGCCATGTCTCTTTGACTATAAGGACCTTGCTCCCTGGGGGAAGACGCCTTATATCAAAGCTCCCAGCAAGTCCGATGTTTATTATTCCCTTTAATTCATGGCGCATTCCCCAGAGATGGCCACATGCAATCGCGGCATTTAATGGACCAATACCTGTAATTAACCCCAGGAGAAAGGGAGTAGATGATAGTGGAGAGGGCACAAGGGGCCTTAGATAATTACAGGAGATATTCATAAAATGTTCTAGTTCCACACGAGTAGCCGCCAGTATTGCCAGGTATTTCAAGGTCTACAGTCTCCAATAGAGGATTTTTGCCTCCTGGGCCTGCTGTTTTGAAATACAGCCCTTTATATCCGCTAGAAGGGAAGAATGTGGGTCTTTAAAGCGCATAACTATGTCCTTAAAATCCATTTCTCTGTAAGCCTTGTGGGGTACAGCAAGGATAATGGCATCCATTTGTGTAAACTCTTCTAGAGGGGATAGCTCGACCCCAAGGGTCTTTTTTGTCTCCTCATGGTCTGCCAGGGGATCGTGGACAAGGGGGAGGATAGAGTAGGTGCGAAGTTCTTCAATTATATCTATCACCCTGGTATTTCGGATGTCAGGGATGTCCTCCTTAAAGGTGATCCCCCAAACGCCTATCTTTGCCCTGCGAATATCCTTTTTGAGTGAAAGGAGGGCCTTTACCACCTCTCGGGCCACATATTGTCCCATCTGGTCATTTATCCTCCTTCCCGCAAGGATTACCTCTGGATGATGGTTCAGTGCCTCTGCCTTGTATGTGAGATAGTATGGATCCACCCCAATACAGTGTCCCCCCACCAGCCCAGGGGTAAAGGGGAGAAAGTTCCACTTGGTCTTTGCCGCCTCCAGTACCTCCAGGGTATCAATTCCCATCCTGTGAAAGATAAGGGAAAGCTCGTTCATAAGAGCTATGTTCAGGTCCCGCTGGGTGTTTTCTATCACCTTGGCCGCCTCTGCTACCTTTATGCTGGATGCCCGGTGTATCCCTGCACGAACCACTGCCCCATATATCTCTGCAAGGAAATTACAGGTCTCCGTGTCCTGGGCGGAGACCACCTTGACTATATTTTCAAAGGTGTGGATCCTATCTCCTGGATTTATTCTCTCAGGGGAATATCCTACCCTGAAATCCCTGGGGTTTTTCAAGCCACTTTTCTCTTCCAGGAGAGGGATACATATCTCCTCGGTCAAACCAGGATATACAGTGGATTCATAAACTACAACACTCCCCTCCACAAGGTTTTCACCCACTGTCTCTGTGGCAGAGGTTATGGGAGAGAGATCAGGCTTTTTATTTATGTCTATGGGCGTTGGGACCGCTACAATTATAAGGTGGCATTCCTTCAGGGAAGAGGCATCATTGGTAAAGACCACCTGCGTCTGCTTCAGGGAGGAAGGGTCCATTTCCCCTGTGGTATCTATCCCCTCTCTCAGTTCCCCTATCCTCCTGGCAGATATGTCAAATCCCACCACCTTGAATTTTTTGGCCAGAGATACAGCCAGGGGAAGTCCCACATATCCCAGTCCCACCACACAGATCCTCTTTTTGCCTTCAAGGAAATCTTTTGAATTTAGCATAGTTGGATCTCCCTTGTAAATATTTTTGCATTGTGGACCAGATATCTGGCAGTGAGTATATTACTTCCAAAATGCAGGTGGATGTATGATCCCAGGACATTTTTGTATAAGATCCCCCCGTGGGGTACCTCTTTCCCCCTCCTCATCCTCGTCCTATATGCCTGTTGGGGATATTTTTCCATTTCACGAACATTGGAATAATGGAATTCATGCCCCCTTATACACAGACCAGGAGGACCAAGGGGGGTGGATTGAATAAATTTTACCTCCCTGTATCCCAGGGAGGATAGTCTTTCTTGCATGGTGGCATGGAGGGGAAAGATCCCTGTCATGGGGAAGCGCTCCCCTTCCAAGGTGGTGATGGAGCTCATAAGATACATAAATCCCCCGCATTCTCCATATATTATTCCTCCCTTTTCAGCAAATTCCCTTATGGCCCTTATAAGGGAAATATTTGTGCTAAGGTGAGAGGCGTAGAGTTCTGGATAACCTCCCCCCAGGTATATTGCCCCTATATCCGGGGGTAGCATCTCGTCTTGCAGAGGAGAGAAATAGATTATTTCTGCTCCCTGAGATTGGAGGAGTCTGATATTTTCATGATAATAGAAACAAAAGGCCCTATCTCTGGCAACTGCCACTTTTACCCCTCTATGGCCTTTCTTTGTGGTGGGGTAGGGGAGAGGGGTTGTGGGCGTTTGGGCTCTGGAGATTAATGTGTCACAAAATATATGAAATTCCCTGGTGAGGGAGTCTTGGGTCCACCTCAGGAGCGAGGAAACCTTTTCCCCGTCCCATATATCCTCTTCCCCCATGTGGAGACCAAGGTGTCTGGAAGGTATCCCTATGGCAGGTTCCTTTTGAAAGATACCAAAACACCTTATGTTGAGGTAGTGTTCTATGGACCTTTTGAGTAGGTCCCCGTGAGATATACTTGCCACCCTGTTGAGTATCACTCCTGTGATGTTCACCTGAGGGTCAAACCTGATAAATCCCATGATGGTGGCACAAATAGAACGGGCCACTGAGGATGCATCCACCACCAGGATTACAGGAAGTCTTAATATCTTTGCCAGATGCGCAGTTGAACCTTCTTCAGAGGTGGGAGAAAATCCATCATAGAGTCCCATTACACCCTCTATGATGGAGATGTGAGCCCCTTTATCATATTGTTGAAACAGGGAGGTGTTATACCAGGGTCTTAACATCCATGTGTCCAGGTTGTGGGAGGGAAGCCCTGTTATCTTTTCGTGGTGAGAAGGGTCTATAAAATCAGGTCCCACCTTGAATCCCTGGACCCTTATTCCCTGATGAGAGAGATAGGACATAATACCCAGGGTGATGGTGGTCTTTCCACTACCACTTGATGTACCTGCCACTATAAAACCAGACATGGACTCTTTCTTTAGACCCTCTGACTCAAAAAGTAAAGCCAGTCTTTTGTGTCTTGACAAGTAATGGAAACTCTTTAAGACTAAGAGCTTACAAAAAAAATATGGGGTGGGAACCATGACTAGAAAGGATAGGACCGAGGGTATTTATAGCAGGTTGGAAGTCCTGGATGAATCTGAAAGGAGACAGTTTTATCGTATCCATTTGAAGGAGCTTTTACAGTACGCCTATAGATACTCTGAAGAGGTGAAAAAGCGTTTTGATAGGGCCCAGTTTGATGTGAATAAATTTAAGGATCTCTCTGACATAAAGCATGTGCCTATCTTAAAGAAGAAGGAGCTTATCTTTCTTCAGTCAATGGGCCCTCGTTTAGGGGGACTTCTCACCAAGGACCTGGGGAAGATGCGACGGATATTTATGTCTCCAGGGCCCATCTTTGACCCTGAGGACAGACAACCAGACTATTGGGGGTGGACAGAGGGTTTTTATGCCGCGGGATTTCGTGCTGGGGATATTGTACAAAATTGTTTTAATTACCACCTAAATCCCGCAGGTCTTATGTTTGAGGAACCCCTGAGAAATCTGGAATGTGCGGTGATTCCTGCAGGCCCAGGAAATACTAATACCCAGCTTGAGATAATGAGGAAACTCAGGGTCACTGGATATGTGGGAACTGCAAGCTACCTCTCCCATATTGCCCAGAAGGCGGAGGATATGGGTATAAATTTGAGAAAGGACCTCACCCTGGAGGTAGCCTTTGTAACTGCGGAAAAACTTTCCGAAAAGGTGAGAAATTCCCTGGAAAAGAAGTTTGACCTCATAATGCGACAGGGATATGGCACTGCAGATGTGGGTTGTATTGGGTATGAATGTTACCACAAAAACGGTCTTCACATCTCTTCCAAGGTGTTTGTGGAGATATGTCATCCTGACACAGGGATTCCCTTAAAGGATGGAGAAGTGGGGGAGGTGGTGGTTACAGGATTTAATAAGACCTATCCCCTTATTCGCCTGGCCACCGGGGATCTTTCTTATATAGAGAAAGGTCCATGTCCCTGCGGAAGGACCTCCCCAAGACTGGGAGGTATTATAGGCAGGGTGGATACCACTGCCCGTATAAAGGGACTATTTGTGTATCCTCATCAGATAGAACAGGTGATTTCCAGGTTTGAAGAGATAAAGCGTTGGCAACTAGAGGTTACCAATGAGGGAGGGATAGATGAGGTTACCCTTTATGTGGAGACCTCAGAATTTAAAAGAGAAGAAGAACTATTACATACCTTTAGAGAGAAGATCAAGATAAGACCTACACTAAAGATTATTCCCCCTGGGACCCTACCACCCGAGATAAGGTCCATAAATGACAAGAGGAGATGGGAGTAAGGTCTCCTCTATGTCTCCTAATGAACGAAATATCTTGATTGATATGAATGTGGGTCATTTTTTGACCCACTTTAATATGCTTATATTCCCCTCCCTCCTTCTTCCCCTTACATCTTTTTATCACCTGCCCTTTAAAGAGGTGCTGCCCCTTTCCTTCTGGATGTATTTCCTCTTTGGGGTGTCTGCACTGCCCTGGGGTATACTTACCGACAGGATAGGGGCGCGAATCATGCTCTTTTTGTTTTTCCTGGGGTGTGGAGTGGCAGAGATAATGGCAGGTCTCTATATCTCATCTCCCTTTCTCTTTTCCCTCTCTCTGGCGGGGGTGGGATTGTTTGCAGGGATATACCATCCAGCAGGTCTAGGGATGATATCCAGGGGCATAAAAAGGATGAGTTTTGCCCTGGGCATAAATGGCATGTTTGGCAACTTAGGTCTTGCCGCCTCTCCCCTACTTGCAGGCATCATGAACTATTTTTTAGGGATAAGGTTCACATTTATCTCTGTAGGGGTACTTAATCTTATTGGTGGTTTACTTCTCATATTTTTCCCCTTTTCCGATCCCCCCAGGGGAGGGGAGAGTAGGGAAAAGGGGGATCTTTATTTTCTAGGCCCCTTTCTCATGTTATGTGTGTGCATGATGCTGGTTGGTATAGTATATCGGGGAAATACTGTTGTTTTACCCTCTTATTTTGAGCTAAAGAATAAAAAGGTATTTCTCTTTTTGCATAATCTATTTGGTCTTTCCCTTTCCAGAAATGTAGTGGCCACCCTTACCTCCTCCGCTGTGTTTGCAGTGGGGATGGTGGGACAATTCTTTGGAGGACTTTTTGCAGAGAAGCATGACCCCAGATGGGGCTATCTATTATTTCACTCTATGACTATTTTGCTTGCCCTGGGGATGTATTTCCTATCCAATATTCCTCTTATAGTTGTGACCATGTGTTATTTTTTGTTTCTACTGGGGATGCAACCCATAGAAAATACCCTTGTGGCATATTTTACGCCGGAGAAGCTAAGACACAGCGGATTTGGGATAAAATTTATCCTAAATTTTGGGGTGGGTTCTTTTTCGGTATTTCTGGTGGGGATAATAAAACATAGTTTCTCCCTCTCTGCGGTATTTTTGTTTTTTGCTGGGACCTCTTCTCTACTGGTGGGATGTATTCTAGGGCTTTTATATCTCACCCGTGGGATGGATCTGAGGGGATAATCCCTTCTCTTAGAGGGAGATATTTTTCATTGCTTCTATCTCCTTTAGCCGCTCCTCTATGGCCGCGATTTGTTCCTTGAGTTCGCTGATCTTTTTTTCATACATCCTCTTTTCTTTCTCCAGGCCTTCTATGCGCATCTGGAGTTTTTTCTCCTTCTCTCGTATTTTTCTGGCCTTCAGGGAAATTCTACTGTTATAATACTGGTAGGTATATCCCAATATCCAGAATGAAAATAGCATTAAGATGATAATGGTTATTAATATGGTCATTTATTCAGGATGGGTTTTGGTTTTTACATAGTCTGAGGTCTTGAGATCAATCTTACCCAATAATACCAGGGCATCCAGAATGGAGAAGGGAGAGTTGTTGTTCTGGATGAACTCCTTTGCCTTCTTAATATCCTCTGGACTCACCAATTTCTCTCCCAACAACACCTCTATCTCGCTTGGTCTGCTTGTCCTCTGCTCAATCCTTTTATCTACCTCTTTATTTTTTAGCCTCACATATTTGCCCTCTAGCTCCTCCAACTCTTCCTTGAGCCTTTTTACCTCTTGTTGAAGGCTGTTGTATGTTGAGGTGAGTTTCTCTATATTGCTTCCTGACTCTTCGGATTGTCTTTGAAATTTTTCCTTAATTTTTATATAAATAAAAAAGTCAGCCACACTGATTATGAATATAAGGGTAAGGATAATGATAAGCTGCATCTCTCATGCCTCGTATAAGGCTTGCTTTTTAGGTAACTTTGTGCCTAAGAGTCTCTCCTCTGAGAACCCTTTGTCAGAGAAAAGGCTTAGAAAGGATATATAAAGGATTTTTAAATTTTGTTCAACTCCATAAGGGGGATTTAAGGAGTGAAAAGATATCTGCTTATTATCACCATGGCATGTCTAGTATGTTCTGGTCTCTCTTCCTGTATCCAGTGGTCCAGGATAGAATATTTCTGGCGGGGGGATTTTTTAAAGGTAAATGTAAGTGATTCCCTTGCCAGTATAGAGGTTTCACCTCTAGATAGGGACTTTGCCCGTGACTTCTATAGTTTTGACTCCAAGCTAACCCTTATTTTGAGGAGATTGGAATGTCTTGAGGAGAAGAAATTTCTCATTCAATCGGATCTCCTCCTCAAGCAATATCCCTGGCTAGGGGGCGTGTTTTATGTGGAGGTTAAAGAGGGAAAGGTAGAAAAGGAGCTTAGCTCCACCACAAGGTCCATGGGAAAGGTGGATTTTAAGGATGTGGAATCCATATATGCCAGGGGAGAGATTGGGGAAAAATATCTTGTGAGACAAATAGATGGGAGACAATGGTTGCTCCTTGTGAAAAAGGAGAATAAGGGGGAAAATAGATACTCGTTTATGATAGTGTCCATAGACCTTGCCTCCTTTGAGAAGAGTGTGTTTGCCTTAAATAGCAATCCCCTGGCAGTAATTGGAGGAAAGAATCAATTACTGGTTTTTCGTCATATATCTCCAGATATTGTTTTATCTCTCAACTGGGAGAGTCTTCTGAGGCATTGCAGTAGGGGAGAGGTAGTGTTGAGGGGCAAGAGGTACTACTGGATGGCCAGGTATATTGGAGATATCCCCCTGTTTTATGTTGTGCAATGCAGGGGGTGAGGGGGATAGGGAGATGGAACTTTAACCTGGAATAAAGGAGGAGAGGATGAGACAGGTAACAGTGGTGGAGCATCTTCTACTTCACCAAAAACAGGTCCCCATGGCCACCGGAAGATTTACCAGCCTTTTGAATGAGCTTATACTCTCTGCCAAGATAATATCACGGGAAGTAAACAAGGCAGGGCTGGTAAATATCCTGGGTTATACGGGAGATATAAATGTTCATGGGGAACAGGTCAAACGTTTGGATGAATACGCCCAAAGGGTCATAGTACATCGGATGGAGAGGGCAGGGGTCTTGTGTGCAATGGCATCTGAAGAACATGCAGACCTTATTCAAATACCTCATAATCTTCCCACAGGGGATTATTTTCTGGTTTTTGATCCCCTGGATGGGTCTTCAAATATAGAGGCGAATGTAAATATTGGGACTATTTTTTCCATCTATAGGAGGAAGGAGGGGAGCACAGGCCCCGAGGTGGAACTCAGTGAGGTCCTTCAAAAGGGGACAGAGCAGGTTGCCGCGGGATATTTCATATATGGACCCTCTACCATAATGGTATATACCACAGGCAATGGGGTTCATGGCTTTACCCTTGATCCAACAGTGGGGGAGTTTTTGCTCTCCCATCCAGATATCCAGATTCCAGAAGAAGGGAAGATCTATTCTGTTAACGAGGCCTACTGGAACTATTGGGATGGGGCCACCCAGCAGGTGGTATCCACTTTTAAGGACCCCAATAGTGAGCTGGGGAGGTTATATAGCTTAAGGTATATAGGTTCCCTGGTGGCAGATTTTCACAGGACCCTCCTATATGGAGGTATATTCATGTATCCCGCGGATTATCGGGATCCTAAAAAACCAAAGGGAAAGCTTCGTCTCCTCTATGAGGCCGCTCCCCTTGCCATGATAGTGGAGCATGCAGGGGGAATGGCCACAGATGGATTAAACAGGATCCTGGATATTGAACCAGAAGAGCTCCATCAGAGGACCCCCCTCTTTATTGGCTCCAAGAGAGAGGTGGAAAAGGTAAGGGAGATTTATCAGGAGAGTCGGGGAGAATAAGAGGATTATGGTCTTATTTCTGGGGATTGAGACCTCATGTGACGATACTGGCGTGGCCCTGATGAAGGATACAGATGTGTTGGGAGAGGTGGTGAGTTCCCAGGAAAGACTTCACTCTATTTACGGAGGGGTGGTGCCAGAGATAGCCTCCAGGGCCCATATGGAGGCACTACCGTGTCTGTTTGAGACCCTTTTGGAAAGGTGTGAGGTGAGTGCTGGCGAGTTGGATGTGGTATGTGTGGCCCGGGGGCCAGGTCTTATGGGGAGTTTGCTGGTGGGACTCAGTTTTGCCAAGGGGTTGGTCATGGCCACAGGGGCCACCCTGGTGGGGGTAAACCACCTTCATGCCCATCTCCTTTCGGCACTCATGGAGGGAGAGGTGGAATACCCTGCCATGGGATTGTTGATCTCTGGAGGACATACTCATCTATATCTGGTTAACTCCCCCATTGAATTTGTGTTACTGGGCAGGACCCTTGATGATGCTGTGGGAGAGGCCTTTGATAAGGTGGCAAGGTTGTTGAATCTTCCCTACCCAGGGGGGAAGTTTATAGATATGTTGGCCACGAGGGGAGAGCCAGATCCCCTTCTATTTTCTGTACCATATGTGGATAATCAGAACCTGAACTTTAGTTTTAGTGGGATAAAGACGGCAGTGCTGAACCACCTAAAGAAATATCCATCCCTTCCTTTTCCTTGCATGCGAGAGGATATTGAGGTGGAGGAGGTTTACAGGGAGAGAGCCGGAATGATACATCTGTGTGCCTCATTCAACCATGTAATTGCAAAGGCCCTTACTATAAAATTTAAAAGGGCCATCTCCAGGTATCCCCATGTGAAATCCCTTATTGTGGCAGGGGGTGTGGCGGCAAATTCCATTATTAGGAGATATATGGAGGAGCTGGCAAGAGAGCTTTCTCTCCCCTTGTTTATGCCTCCCCCTCAGAAGTGTACTGATAATGGTCTCATGATAGCCTTTGCAGGTAGATTTTTATATGAAGCAGGTCTATGTCATGGATTAGAGATAGATGCCGTTCCCCGGGGACGTCCATTCCCCGAGGACTTTGTCCGTGTTTCATAAATGCAGAGCCCATCATTTCCTTGACAAGGGATAAAGGGGAAATTAGTATCTGCAGATTAGATTGGCATTTTATATAACATTTTCAAAACTAAGGAGGAAAATATGGCTGCTGCAGTAAGCGATTCCAATTTTGAGATGGAGGTCTTAAAGAGTCAGATGCCTGTGTTGGTGGATTTTTGGGCCCCGTGGTGTGGTCCCTGTAGGGCCATTGCCCCTGTAATAGAAGAGTTGGCCCAGGAGTACGAAGGAAAGGTAAAGATTGTAAAGATGAATGTAGATGAGAATCCTTCTACTCCCAGTAAATACGGCATAAGGGCGATTCCCACCCTCATCCTCTTTAAAAATGGCGAGGTGGTGAGTCAGATTACAGGGGCAGTATCCAAGGGTAACTTAAAGGCAATGATAGATGAAAAGGCTTTTTAACCATGAAAGAATATGATTGTTTTGTAATTGGAGGGGGGCCTGCAGGGATAACTGCGTGCATGTATCTGTTGCGTTCAGGGGTGCGTGTTGGATGGGCCGAGATGCTCTCTCCCGGGGGTCAGGTGTTAAATACTGAAGTTATAGAAAATTATCCAGGTTTTCCCCAGGGAATAAAGGGATATGAACTGGTCTCCAGAATGGAGAAGCACCTTGAGACCTTTGAATTTGATAGATTTATGGATGAGGTGAAGGAGATTGTTCCAGGAGAGAGAGAACACAGGATAATTATGTCCCAGGATAGTGTGGTGGCCTCTTCCATTGTAATATGTAGTGGGGCCAGCCATAGGGAACTTGGTATTCCCGGGGAGAGAGAACTCAGGGGAAAGGGTGTTTCCTATTGTGCCCTGTGTGATGGCATGTTTTTTAAGGATCAGGTGGTGGCCTGTGTAGGTGGAGGAAATACTGCCCTGGAAGAGTCTCTCTATCTTTCCAGATTAGCCAGGAAGGTCTATCTTATTCATCGTAGAGATGAGTTCCGTGGATATAAGGTGTATCAGGATAGGGTGGCTGCAGAGCCAAAGATAGAAGTGATATTTGATACAGTGGTTGAGGAGATAAAGGGAGAAGATAAGGTAGAGGAGCTTTTATTAAAAAACAGAAGGACTGGAGAAACTAAGGTCCTTAAGGTGGATGGGATATTTATTTTTGTGGGGATTGCCCCGCGGGGAGATTTTTTGCCTTCCTCTATTAAAAGGGATGAAAATGGATTTATAATCACCGATGGGGAGATGAGGACCTCTGTGGAGGGTATCTTTGCCGCAGGAGATATAAGATCTAAAAGGTGTCGGCAGGTGGTTACTGCTACAGGAGATGGGGCCGCGGCTGCACATTCTGCATACTTATACCTTCAGGAGTTTAAGTCTTGATAAAAAGGTTTATTGTTCTCCTCCTGTGCCTTTCTTTGTCTGGGTGTGGTATAATTGACTATATGTTTTTGAAACCCAGGCCCAAGACCCCCCTGGAACTGTTAGAGGCTGGAAAGGATGCCATGGAGGCAAAAGATTATAAGAGTGCGGCAAAGTATTTTGAGAAACTAAAAGATAAGTTTCCTTTTAGTCCCTACACCAAGGAAGGAGAGTTCCTGTTGGGGGAGAGCCTATTTTATGCAAAGAAATATGCAGAGGCAGTGGATGCATATAAGGAGTTTGAATCCCTACATCCCGGGGACAGGAGGATTCCCTTTGTACTATTTAGGATTGGTGTAGCTGATTATCGTCAGAGACATACAGTGGACCTTCCTCAGCAGGAGGTGGAAGAGGCCATTCAATATTTTACCAGGCTTATTCAGGGATATCCCAATTCTCCTTATATAGCCAGGGCCCAGCAATATATAAGAAAATGTCGTCTTATCCTTGCGCAGCATGAATTATATGTGGCCAATTTCTACTGGCGTACTAGGAGATATTTGGCTGCATGGATGAGATACCGTTATATTATTTCCCATTTCCCAGATTTTCCCTCTATAGTGAAATATTGTAAGGCCATGGAAAAATTTGCATTTATCCGATATGAGATCTCCCGTGCTGAAAGGGAGAGAAAGAAGCTCCAGGGGGGATGGTGGGAGAAGTTCCTCAATTGGCTTTAGGAAGGTGAGATGGGAGAAGGAAATATTTCTTCACTGTGTCTAGAGAGGTTTTCTTTGGTGTCTGAAGAGGTATTTGACTCTGCCTATGAAGAACTCTCTCCAGCAAGGCGGGGGATAATAAAAAAGGCCATTGCCTTGACCCATAAGGTGATGGGGTTGAAATTCTCTCCCATTACCTCCTCTTTTAAAACTATCGCAGGACTAGATGATGGACGCAGGTTTGTGGAGGAGAGGACCCTGCATCCATCCCTCTCTCTTGTGCTTTCCAGAGGGGTTAGCTCTCCCTCTCAGCTAATATCCCTTCTTCTTCCTCCACGCCTTGCGGGGATAAAAGAGGTAAGGGTATTTAGGTGCGGCAATGGAGCAGGAGATTGGCCAGCTCCCCTGGTTGTTTCCCTGGAGATGCTGGGAATAGACAGGGTATTCCATATCTCCCTACAGGAATTGGAGGAGGTCTTTCCCCTCCTTCAGGAGGAAGGGGGGGCGGTGTGTTTTTTATGTGAAGATAAGGATAAAGGAAGGTTTGCTCAATTTCAGCAAGGGGAAAATGTCTTTTTCTTCTTTTCTCCTAAGAGGGCAGGAATATTTTCTGAAGATAGAGACAAATTTGACCTGGATGAGATCTCCTTCTCTCACCCATCTCTTCGTATAAAGGTTGTGGAAGATGAGGACCATATGGAGGATTTGGACGTGTTATATATGGATTTGAGAAGAGATGGGCTCGCTCCTAGCCTAAAAATAAAAAAGGTCCCCCTCCTTCTTTCTCCAGGCTGGGAATGTGTATGGATGTGGAGAGACCTCTTCTATCCTGTCCTCTTTAACACCCGGATTTTTATGGGTTAACTCCATCTGTCCAGCAGGATTCCACTCATCTCCTCTATGCGCTTTGCTATTTTTAGCATCTCCTCCGGGGGAATTTGACGGATGACCTTTCCTGTCTCTTTGTTGATGACCTTTACCACTACAGTATTTAGGTCCTTATCCACGGAGAAGTCTAGCTCTATATTTATCTGTTCCAGGACCTGATTAGTTGCCTTTTTTATCTCCTCCAAGTCCTTTTTGTCTAATCTGGTCCTGTCTTTTTCCTCTCTGGAATGAACCTTTTCTATAATATCAGAAATTTCTGTTAACTTATCTGGTTTTGTAGAAATAGATAAATCTTTTCTTACTTTTGATGCATCAGATATAGAGTTAGATTTTTGTTGAGAAAGATTACCTTCTTCTTTTTTTATTTCTTTTGGAGTAGCTTCTGTCCTTTTCCCTTGAGTATGAGTTTCTATATTAGGATGTTGTTCTATTTTTAGCTGTGTCATTACCCTTTACCTCCCCTTATAAAATTACAGGGAGTTTTTATTATCTAAAAAAGAGACATTTTATGTTTTTGTATTTACTTTCCATATTTCTATATAAGATTCTAGAGTTTCCTGAATAGATTTATATTTTATGACTGCCTCTTCAAGAGCAGAATATTTTTTTACCATTCTTTCTTCATAATCCTGTACTTCTTCCTGTGCATCTTGATATTTATCATTTAGGTCATTTATTTTTTTCTCTAAATTATTAATAGTAGTTGGGATAATCCCTGTGCTAGAATCAGTATAGGTAGATATTGCATTGGCTAACTGAGTTGCTATTCCATTGTCTCCAGTGAAGAGTTTTTTTACATCTTCAAAATTATTTTCCAGCGCCTCCTGAAATTTTGTAGAATCAAATTTTAGACTCCCGTCATCTTGAAAAGTAATTCCTATCTGAGATAGATATTGATAGGCATTGGACCCTGTACCTGTAACTGCTGATCCCAGAATAGAACGTATGTTATTTTGCATGGTTCTGGCAATAGAATCTCCTAATAATGGTCCTGCTTTTTTAGTTTCTGCATCATAAGATGCATTTTGGTCCATAAAGGTGTCAAAATTATTGTATGCGGTGACAAAATTTTGTACCTGTTGAGTAATGGCAGAAATATTATTTGTAACAGAGAGGGTGGCCGATCCTGTAGAAGTAAGTGTGAGGGTCACCCCACTTATAATATCAGATATCTCGTTTGAGGATCTGGAATAGTTTACCCCATCTACCACTAGCTCGGCATCTTCTCCTGCCTGAGCTGTTTCCTGTTCTGTGGTCACACCTGCAAATAAGGTATCTGAGAGGTTTACTCCTTCAGTAGTTCCTGCTGCATCTTGGGTTATCTGGTGCGTACCTCCCCCTGTATCCTCTGTCTTTAGGCTGAGGATATATTGGGGATTTGTATCGTCTCCAATGTTTATCACAGAGGCATATACCCCATTGTCATCCTGGTTTATGGCCTCTGCGAGGGAAGAGAGGGTAGTATTGGAGTCTGTGGTATAGGTATATTCAGTCCCATTATGGTAAAAGGAGAGGGTAACTCCATCCTGGATAAGAGAAGAGTCATTTGGGTTGGAGATGCCCAGGGTAACCCCTGTGGTGGCATTTGCGTCATCTACCCCTATAAGGAGATTATGGGACTTGGCAATATTTAACACATCAATATCATAGGTGCCTGTATGGGCACTAGAAGATGCTGTTGCACTCAGTATGGAGGAGTCAGATACTGACGTAGAATATACCTCAAAGTCCTCTTCGTCCTTGAGGGCAGATGCTGCTTGGTATAAAGAGACTAATTGGTTATCCAGATTAGAATAAACGTCTTTTTTTTGACTTTCCTCATTTATTTCGTTTTGAATAGGAACCAATAGTTGATATTGTTTTACTTGTACAAGCTGGTCCACAATGTCAGTGGGTAGTCCACTGGGCCGTCCATTAGGATATGCATTATAAATTGAACCCAGTGTCATAATCTTCTCCCTAGAATTTTAGGTTAAGTGCTTTAATTTTTTAGACGCTTCTTTAAATCCTTCATATAATTTTTCCATTATTTCCTGAATATCTTTGAGTTTGTTGAAGTCGTCCTCTACAGCTATTCTATTCATCTCTTTTATCATAAATCCATATAGACTGTCCAGTTGTTCCACGATCTCTTTTTCACCTTTTTCTCTGTCAAGGGTGTTATCTAATTCTGCAATAATTGCCATTGCCCGAGATCTAAGCTCTCTGGCCCTAGCCTTGTCATCTTCTTTCCATTTTTGCTGGGCCTCTTTCAAAAAGCGTATACATCCCTCTATTAATTTAAGGAGAATTTCCTCCTTGGGTATGGTCTCAAATTCACTTTTTTGATAGGCAGAGATGAAAGAATTCACCATGTTTTATAAGTCCCCCTTTATTTGATGTATCTCCTTAGAGAAATATGTTAGGGGAGAGAAGTTCTCTCCCCTAAACTTTAAAGTATTATTTTATAACTATTGAATTACCTTCCTCCCAAGAGTTGTAATGCCAGAGAAGGATTCTGATTGGCCTGGGCAAGCATTGCAGCAGCTGCCTGACGCTTGATGTTGTTCATTGTTAGTTCTGCTGCCTCTTTTGCTATGTCTGCATCTGTAATTCTAGAACGAGCATCTGTTAATTTTTCTACATAAGTATTTAAGTTATTAATTGCAGATTGAAATCTATTTTCCATTGCACCTAATTTAGCATTAAAATTATTTAAATCTTTAATTGCTTGATCTATTCTATCAATAGCCTTTTGAGCTGAAGAAACTGTTAATATATTTGTAGTATTTAAGAACATCTGTTGATCTGCATTAGAGAAGTAGTATACTACTCCATCTGCAGTTACTCCTGCATTTGTTGTAATGTTAGTATTTGTAGTCTTATTTATAGTTCTTGTAAAATCTATTTTTCCTTGCTTTACTAGTGCTCCACCTGATGTAATAACCTGACTAAATTTGAGATTTGGATCTCCACTTGTTGTCTCTCCATTTTCCCAATAGTCTGTAAATTTAAAAGCAGATGGACCTGTAATAGTTACAGTTCCTCTTACTACTGTAACAGTTCCATTGGTTAGTCTAGCAGGACTATCAACATTAGCACGAATACCTATTGTGTTTACAAAAGCATCATTATTACCACCGGTAAATCCCTTAGTGGCTATTAAATTTGCTCCATTATTTAATGCATTATTAATAAAGAATCCATTGGCTCCATCAAATACATTATGATAAGTATATACGTAATATTTACCAGCCGTTTTTGTAGTGCTATGAGTCACTGTACCATTTGCTTTGGTTCCTGCTCTTTCTGTAATTTTAATGTTTCCTCCATCAGGATTATAGAGCTTTATTTTTCCTCCACTTGTTATTTGTGCAGTTACTCCTAATGTATTAGCCATTTTATTGATAGCTGCTGCAATAGTAGATGCTCCTATACTTACTGTAACAGTAACTTTTGCAGTAGAGCTTTTTGCAAGATGAGTTTTTAAAGTCTTTTTGGCGCTTACTTTATAGTTACTAAATACTGTAAAATTATTTATACGTAAGGTATAATACCCATATGCTTGTGCCACTACAGTGAAAGTACCTGTGGTGGTTGCTGTAAGAGTTTTGGCTTTTTTGGCGCTTAAGTGAGCACAATTATTAGTAAATACTGTCTTTGCATGTGCAGTTACTCCTGCATTGGAATTATTTATTGCTTGAGCAATGGCATAAGCAGAATCTTTGGAGTGTCCTTTTTCAATAACATAATATCCATAGTTATTTCCTGGATTCCTTAAATTTGTATTGAGTTTTCTGGTAACATAAGGAGAAACATTTAAACGTATTCCATTTACACCTAAAGAACCATCTGCAATTGCTGCTGCCCCGTGACCATTTTTTAAAGTAAGGGTTCCTCCATATTCATTAGTCATTCCAATATGGGAACTACTCAGACTCTGACTTAAATTAACTTGAATCTTATTGGCGGCTCCTGTATTGGGTCCAACCTGAAAAATTGTTTGTCCTGCACTTCCATCTAAGAGTTTTATGCCGTTGAACTGAGCTGTACTTACTATTCTGTCCAATTCCTGCAATTTTTGCTGATATTCCTGATTTAAATCCTGGCGGTCAGAATCTGTGAGGGCATTAGATGCTTGAACAGCAAGTTCTCTCAATCTTTGAAGAATATTCATCATTTCCTGAGTATTTCCTTCTGCTGTCTGCATCATGGAGATACCATCATAAGCATTTTTTATAGCCTGATTAAGACCCCTTATCTGAGCGGTCATCCTGTTAGAAATGGAAAGGCCCGCAGCATCATCTGCTGCCGAATTGATCCTCAGACCTGTGGAGAGTCTGAGCTGATTTTTGGCCAGGGCATCACTGGCAAGCCTCAAACTGTTCTGGGCCACCAAGGATGATATGTTGGTATTAATGGATAGTGCCATATTCAACCTCCTTTGTTTCTTCTTTTATCTTTACCAGCTTAATCGGCAGAAGATAGAATATCTTTAGGTTATTTTATGCTTTTTATCTCTTAAGCGGTATCCTTAGCCTCTTCCAATACTCTTTGATGGATTGCCCTTATCTTTTCAAAATTAAAAAGATGGGTTGTAGAAGTTCTGGTAATTATTTTTCTTAGGGTGGGAGGTCGAGAGGGGGATTTAATCTTTCCTTTTTATCCCATTTTGTAAATTTTTATACCTTGAAAGGAAGATTTTAAGTAAAAAGAGGATTGTGTGAAGGCATATTTTTTGCTATTTAGTTTATGAAGCTAAAAATTGAGAATCAAACTAAGGGAGGAGGTTTTATGGAAAATGTTATTAATACAGATCTTAAAATTCTTTCTCAAGAACGACCTCTTAAGACCTCTGAATTGTATAAGGCTAATGATTGTTATGGCCATGCCTATATATTAAAAAAATATGCTGGATTAAAGAGTGACTATCAAATAAAAGGTATTTTAGAACATGCTGCAATGCTATATGATCATGTATGGAGTTTTGATATTTCTGTTCCTCTTCCTGTAATTTTTTGTTTTAGTGATTATAGATTTTTATTTTTAAGGCAACTTACTAATAAAGTATTGTTTGCTATTGGTCCCTCTATACATTATGCAGAACCTTTATTATCTGATATAGACTTAAAAGAAATTAGAAATCAGTTAGGAAAGACTTTACTTATATTTCTACCACATTCAAGTTGGTCTATTTATGTGGATTTTGATATAAAGTATATAATCTCTATTATAAAAAAGATTGAAAAAGAATTTGAGAATATTTTAATATGTATTGGTTGGAGAGATGTATTACGTAATATTGACGAATTTTTTATAAATGAAGGATATACTTGTGTAACTGCTGGAAATGTTTATGATAATCAATTTTTAAATAGGTTAAAAACTCTTATTTTATTATCATCTCATACAATGTCATTTTCTTTTGGTACACATATAGGTTTTTGTATTTATTTGAATAGACCCCATTGGATCTTTGAAGAGGTAAAACAAAAAATTAGTGTGCCAGATAAAATAAGAGATACTTCTGTATTTAGTGCTTCTCCATTATCTATTAATGAAGGAAGATATATTATTGAACACTTTAGAGAAGCTGAAGATGTCATAACAGATAAACAAAAGGAAATAATAGATTTGATATGGGGAACATCACATATAAAGACCCCATCTGAGATAAAAGAACTTTTTTCTATTGCAGAGGATATGTATAGAGAAAAATATTTCCCTTGTGATAGAAAGAATTTAGTTGGTTTGTGTCAAATAATTGACTATATTAAAAAAAATGAGCTGAATAAGTTTTATTTTTTGTTAAATTATTTAAAAAAGATAGGAATAAGTTATAAGTGGATAAATTTACTGGAAGGCTTATTATTGATAAAGAAAGGAAATTTTATTAAAGCCGAGAAAAAGATAAAAAGATTATTAAAAGACAAAGGCTTCATAGGAGAAAGAGCAAAACTTTTAATGACAAAGATACAAAATCAAAATAATGAAATAGAATTCTTTTTAAAAGAAGATATAATGTCTATTTATCCAAAACCTAACTTTTTCTCGTTGAAAAAGATAAATATTCCATGGAGGAATTTATGAAAGTTCTTCATTTGTCAACAGTAGATTTCTGGGGATATGGAATTTCTGCATATAGATTGCATAAGAGATTACAAGCTAAAGGGATAGATTCTATCATGATTACAATGGTAAAGTCAACGGGAGATCCAAGTGTTAAAATGGTTATATTTGATCCTCTTGATAAAAATAAATTTCATGTTTTTGATAAGGTTATCCCTGATACTGAAACTATATCCAATTATATGATTGAAAAATGGAATAATTTATTGAAAATGCAGGTAATGCCTTCAGAAGGAGAACTTATTTTTTCTTCATATGATTCTGTAGTAAATTTAGAAGAAATTATTGAATTAAATAACCCTGATATAATTCATATCCATTGGGCTCCAGGACTTGTTGATATTGAAAAGGCTCCTATTTATTTTATGAATAAAAATATTTGTTTAACTATTTATGATATGTATCCCTTCTCAGGTGGATGTCATAATGAAAAATGTGAAGGATTTAAAGAAGAATGTAGACAATGTTATCTTTTAAAAAAAGAAGAATTAAAAAAAATTGCTAATATTAATTTTAATATAAAGAAAAAATCATATGATCTTTTAAAATTACATGTAGTTGCTTCTAATAAAATTTTAAAAAGAAAAAGTGAAGAAAGTAAAATTTTTGGTGTAGATAATAAAATTGAAGTCATTTATCCAGGTGTACCTGTAGAAAAATTTTCAAAGAAGAATAAAAAACAGATAAGAAAATATCTTCAACTACCAATTGATAAATATATTTTAATTCTAGCATGTTCTTCCTTAAAAAATAAAAGAAAAAACATTAATTATCTTATTGAAGGTTTGAAATCTCTTAAAGAAAAAGGTAAAGAGTTTTATTTTATTATTATTGGGGCATATGCCGAAGAAATCAAAAAAAAGTTACATTTTCCTATACATACGATAGGCTTTGTCCCTTATGAAGAGATAATGTGTTGGTATTATAGTGCATCTGATTTATTTTTAAATCCTTCTATCCAAATAAATATTCCTATTTCTGTTTTAGAAGCTATGGCTTGTGGACTCCCTGTAGTATCTTTTAATTATGGAGGTATTAAAGAAGTAATTTCTCACAAAAAGAATGGCTATCTTGCAGAGTTATATAATATGGAAGATTTTATAAATGGAATTAAATGGATTTTAAGAAATAGAGAGAATATTAAATTAGAATTAAACTCAAAAAAGACAATAAAACATTTTTTTAATTTAGATATTGTAACTGTAGAATATATAAAATTATATGAAGAAATATTAAAAAATAATATAGGTAAAGATAGGTTAAAAAATAAAATAATAAAATGGGGAGAAATATTTTTTAAAAATAAAGACATAGAGAAATCATTATTAGTTTTCAATAAGATTTTAGAACAATATGGAGATGATGCAGAAGTATTTAATAATATTGGTGTAATTTATTGGGAAAAAGGTGATTATGAAAATGCTATTAAATTTTTTAAAAAAGCATATAAGTTGAAACCATTTTTAAAAGAAATTAGAGAAAATTATATAAATGCGTTAACACTTAGAGGAAAGAAATAATAAAAAATGGAGGTATTTCTATGATCCCAATTTCTACGTGGTCAGAAGGATATATTACCGATATAAATTATACAACTAATTTCTATTTTCATCAGTCTCCTGATTTTTTAAACTTTTGTTGTCTATTATATGGTTATGAACCTTTTGATTTGAACACTACCTTTAATTATTGTGAACTTGGATGTGGAAATGGTTTTACTATAATTTTACTTGCAAGTTTATATCCTCATGCTAATTTTTACGCAATTGATTTTAATCCTGATCATATTGTATTTGCAAATTCATTAAAAAAATATTTTAATTTAGATAACATTAAATTTTTTAATATTTCTTTTAAAGAAACAGTAGATGAAAAGTTAGAAGAGTTTCCTGAATTTAATATGATAACATTACATGGAGTATTTAGTTGGGTTAGTCATGAAAATCGGAATAGAATAATAGAATTCACTCGAAAAAAATTAAAGGCAGGTGGTATATTAAATGTTAGTTATAATAATATGTGTGGTTGGTTTATGAGAATTCCTTTTCAAAGATTGATTATAGATTTTGCTAAACTGTTTCCAGAAATTATAAGTGCAAAAAAAGTAGAAATAGTAATTAATTTGATCAGAAAAATGCAACAAGCAGGATCAGAGTATTTTAATTCACCTGCTATAAAAAAGACATTGGGTAAAATGGATGAAATGTCTATTAATTATATAGTTCATGAATATTTAAATGAAGACTGGCAACCGTTATTTTTTTCTGAAGTGTGTTCTTATATGCATAATGCTAAGTTAAAATATTTAGGTATGGCAGATCCAATATGGTACTTTAATGATCTTTTATTTAATGATAATCAATTGAAAGTTTTAAATGAATTCAGATCTATGTATATGAGAGAAATAGCAAAAGATTATATTTTAAGATTAGCATTTAGAAAAGATATATATATAAAAGGTGGAGTTATGTTACCGAGAGATATATATTATAAAAAAATGTTTAATAAAGTAAAATTTGTTTTAAATAAGCCTATAGAAGATGATAAAATGTATAAAATTGATTTAGATTATACAAAAAGAAGAGCTAATATAAATAGAGGAATATTAAATAAATTATTTGAAGAACTGACATTGCCAAAGACCATAGAAGAATTAATGGAATGTAGTATTTTAAATAGTATAAAAGATAAAGAATTATTAAGGATAATTTCAATGTTAATTCATAAAAATATAGTTACTCCTATTATAAGTAATGTAGATATAAATGATAATAAGAAAAATAGTAAAATAGGTAAAATAATTAATAGATTTATAGCTAAAGATGCTAGATATAGAAATGAATTAAAACATTTTTTGATACCAAAATTTAAAACTGCTATGAATGTTAATATAATAAAAAGATTAGTCTATGATGCGATAATAAATGAGGAAAAAGATGATATTAACGATATATTATTGCATGTTAAATTATTTTTAAAAAATAGAAGTATAAATTGGAAAGCTTTTGATGAAAATAAATCAAAAGATGAAATTCTTAACAAAGAAATAAGTGAATGTATAGAGAAGTTTTTTCCTTTTTGGGAAAAAGTAGGAGCTTTATAAAATTAAGAAGGAGCTTATGTTATGAAGAATAAATTAAATAGTAAAATTATTACATTGGAAGATAAACTTGAATCTGCAAAATTATATCATAGATCTGGAAATTTTGAAAAAGCAGAAAAGTTATATAGAGAAATTTTAAAAGAAGAACCACAAAATGCAGAAGCTACTCATTTATTAGGACTATTAGCTATGCAGATGGGTAAATTAGATGTAGCTCAATATTTAATTGAAACAGCTATTGAATTAGATTCTACAGATCCTGTTTTTTATGTTAATATGGGAGTTGTCTATTATTTAAAAAGAGATTTTTGTAAGGCAAAAGATTTTTTTAAAAAAGCAATAGAAATGGATCCTAATTATATAGAAGCATATGGAAATTTAGGAAAATTGCTTGCTGAAGAAAATCTTTTAGAGGATGCTAGAAAATATTTAATAAAAGCAGTAAATTTAGGAGATAGAGATCCAAATGTTCTCATCACACTTGCAGAAGTAAATTTTAGATTAAAATATTATTCAAGAGCTGAAGAATTATGTAATATAATGATTCATGAATTGGATATAGAGGAAAAACAAGTTTTTAAGATATTAATTGAATCTCTATTAAAACAAAATAGACCACTAGAGGCTAGTTCATATGTTGAAATGTTAATTGAAAAATATGGAGATAATCCTGAATACAAAAAGTATAAAGATCAAATTTATGAACAAACTGGAATTATTGAATCTTCTAATTTAAAACAATAAAAGTTTTTATAAAGAGGAGGAAAAGATGGTACTTAAGATAGATTTTCGTTCTTGTGATACAGAATTTGAACAAGATGTTTCAAAACTTTTAAAGCAAGCTGAATATATGCATAAAACAGGAAATTATGAAGAGGCAGAAAAGTTATATAGACAAATTTTAACTTTGGATGATCAAAATTC
>Ga0256914_1001030_pt1 | contig 26594 bp, 26 predicted proteins | sample HulkmetaG_FD_191571 | JGI IMG/M metagenome (GOLD analysis project Ga0256914, IMG submission 191571) | Hydrothermal chimney microbial communities from Main Endeavour vent field at the Juan de Fuca Ridge, Pacific Ocean - Hulk | ecosystem: Environmental > Aquatic > Marine > Hydrothermal vents ... | reverse complement strand
AAATCATGATCTCTGAGAAAATTTTGTATCATATTATGAAGAACCTTGTAATTTTTAATATCTTATTTTAATATCTTTTAGCTCATAAAAACCTATCATAGCGTTCATTATAGCGATTTTTACGCTTGATTTTAACTCGTTTTTGCCAAAATCCTTAATTTCGAGCAGATTTTTCTCGATTAACGAGGCTCTAAGAGTTCCTTTTAGAAGAGGAGTCTTGGGAGTGAACCACTTTAAACCGTCGTAAATAGCTATGTTAGCTATGCTCGTATCGGTAACGAGATTGTCTTTTATTATTATGATATCGTCGAAATTTTTATTTGAGTTTAAAAGTTTTTCAAACTCTTTTCTGTTTGTCGATTTCAAAGAGTAGTCGATCTTGGAATCGACGCAAATTAGATTTTTGAAGTTTCTGGTTTTGTAGGGATAAAAGTCGATTTTTACGATTTTTGTATTATAAATCACTTTACATCTGTAAAGGGTTCTATCCTTCGGGGGAGAGATGAAATCTTTCAAGTCGAAATTCGCTTTTTTTGAAAACGCTTTCATAATCGTTTCGTTCATTCGCTTGTTATGAAATTTTATATTGAAAATTTTTGAATCTTTCACCTTTACGGTTTCAAAAAAAAGGGACATAAATCTTCTCTTTCAATTCCGCATATTCACTTTTTGCGTCACTATCGATCGTAATGCCGCCGCCGCTTTTATAAAGATATCCGTTTTGCGTTTTTTCGATAAAACGGATCATGACGGCGCTGTCGAGCGACTCCGCGTCAAATACTCCGAATATTCCAGTAAAATATCCTCTTTCATAATTTTCCACTCTTTTTATGATCTTTGTGGTACTCCTTTTCGGGGTGCCTGTGATCGAGCCCGCAGGCAGTAAAGATGTGATAATGTTACCAAGCTCGTTTTGCCACTCTTTTTTAAGATTCCCTTTTATTTTCGAACTGATCTGAATCAACTCCCTCTCTCCCGCCTTAATCGTGTCGATATAGCGAAACTTTTCCACTCTGACTTTGGTGGCGATTTGTGAGAGATCGTTTCTAAGAAGATCGACGACCATGATATGTTCGGCCGTCTCCTTCTCGTTGTTCAATATTTTCGAGGCCGCATCGGGAATTTTCGCGTCTATGGTGCCTTTCATCGGGTAAGTGAAGATTTGATTTTTTTTTATTTTTACGAATCTCTCGGGAGAAAAACATACAAAGTGATCTTTATAAAGAAGTTTGAATTTTGCATCGCTGTATCGGTAAATCTCTTCAAGTGTCAAATCGATATCTATTTTGGATGCAAAAGTAAGATTTAAAAGATAACTGTTGCCGTTTTTGATCTCTTCGATAACAATGTTGAAAGCTTTTTTATATTTTTTAAAATCGATACTTTTATGGCTATATCGTATCTTTTTTCTCTCTTTGCTTTTTGGTTTCGTATCGATCTCAAAACGAATCTCTTTAGGAATATGCTTAAGAGGGTGAATTTGAAAGTTTTTCAACTCGAAATCGATCATAAAAAAGATCGGTTCCCTTTTTTGCCCGTAATCGTTTAGAATTTTGCGAATTTTTTCTCTCATGAAGTTATGAGTGTTTCAAGAACCGCCATTCTGATAAATACTCCGTTTTTAACTTGCTCGAGGACTTTGCATCTGGGATCCGCTAGAAGATCGTCGTCGATATCGATATTTCTGTTTACGGGTCCCGGATGCAAGATCAAAATATCTCTGTTTGCGATAAATTTTTTCGTAATACAAAAATCCGTAGCGTAATCTTTAAGTGAAGCGTATATTTGGTTCGTGTGTCTTTCAGTCTGAGTTCTAAGGCTCATGATAATGTCTATATCGTCTATGATATCTTTTAAGTAATGAGTCTTTTTGAAAGCTTTTATTCGCGGCATAAAATGCGGCGGTGCGACAAAAGTTATATCAAAACCGAATCTTGAAAGCAGCTCGATATTCGAGTTTGCGACTCGAGAGTTCTTTATATCTCCCACTATGGCTATTCTCTTTTTCGTCTGTTCGTCGAAGTGCTCGAAAATTGTAAAAAGATCCAATAACGCTTGTGTAGGATGAGCATGTGCGCCGTCACCCGCATTTATGATCGGACAGTTTAGATAGTTTGAGAGAATTTTCGGAACACCGGCGTTTTGATGTCTTACGATGATGGCGTTTGGTTGCATCGCATCCAGATTCGCTGCCGTATCGTATAGGGTTTCACCCTTGCTGGATGAACTTTTCGATATATCCAAGCTCACCACCTGCGCTCCGAGTTTTTTGGCGGCTATCTCGAAACTGCTTCTTGTTCGAGTGGAATTTTCAAAAAAGATGGTTATGATCAATTTATCGAAGAGAGATTTGGGAATCTCGCCTTTTTTAAAAGCGGCGGCTTTTTTAAAAATAGTTAAAATTTCCTCGGTAGTAAAATCCGAAGTATTGATTAGTCGTCTCATAAAAAGCTATTTTAACATAGAAAATCTTCACAATCACTTCACACTTAAGTGTTAAGATATGTTAAATGAAATGAAAGGAAAAATTCATGAAAAGATTGATTATTACGGCCGCGTTGTTTAGTACGGTTACACTTTTTGCGGAGTCGATTCAATATACGGCTTATGTGAAAGTTACCTCCTCGATCGCGGAGTACGAAAACGCTATCGAATCGACGCCGATAAAAGAGTGTTGGAATGAGAGAGTTCCGGTTACTTATTATACGGGATCGCAAGCCGTTCATAGAAACGACAATACGGCGGCAGCCGTAATAGGCGGAGTTGCCGGCGGAGTTTTGGGACATCAAATAGGAAAAGGTAGAGGTAAAGACGTAGCGACCATAGGCGGTGCGATTTTGGGAACGCTGGCCGGTCAAAATATGGCGAGTCAAAATCAATACGGCTCGACACAAAGGGTTCCGCATACCGAATATGAGATGAGAAGACGATGCACGACCAGATATAGTGAAAGAAGAGTGAGAAATTTCATCGGTTACAAAAATATCGGATACTATAAAGGTAAAAAGATCGTAAAATATAGCGATAGAAAACTCACGAAGATTCCCGTGACGGTGACTATCAGTTATTAAGAAGGCGTTCTAATAGAGCGGGGAGATCTTCATCAAGTATGAAGATCTCCTTAAAATACTCTTTGTAAAATGGAAGGGTTGTTTTTGCAAATGAGTCTGGTTCACGGACATTTACACACCACTGAGGTGAAAAACCTCTATTTTTTAAAAGATTTAAACTAAGCAGAGTATCGTTTATGCATCCTAGTTTGTCATGTGTAACCAAAAGAGGTTGTGCCTGCAAATCTTTTAGCAAATCGATCATAAAGTACTCTTTTTTTATGGGAACCATCAAACCTCCCGCACCTTCTATCAGGAGAATATCACATAATTTTTCAAGTTTTTGTCTGTTTTCCAAAATTTTTTCAGTTTTAATTTTCTGAAATTTATCTGCGACATATGGAGCGGCTGGAAGTGAAAAATCGTAAGTACAGATATCTTTTACATTAAGAGTGTGGAATAACGGATTTACTTTTTGACATTCAAAAAGCAGTAAAGATGCATCATTTGGAAAGTTTCGCACTCCTGTTTCAATCGGCTTAAATACGCCGGGGCGTATTTTCTTTTCGGCAAAAGCGCTGATAAGTTTTATTGTTGTGTAGGTTTTACCCACATCGGTATTTGTCGCGGTTATAAAGATATTTTTCATAATAAATATATTACCAAATTACCTGTTAGAAGGAAATTTTCCCCTTATTTAGATATTGTTAACTAAAATATCCGAAAAAAGTTGTATAATATATATGTAACGACTGTTTAGCAAAGGGGTCAAGTGGAGCATAAAAACGGTAGCGAACTCGAATTTGAATCGGTAGAAGAGACTTCCGAGATCAAGAGATATAAAGTAGTTATGCTAAATGACGATTTTACCAGTATGGATTTTGTTGTTGAGATCTTGATGGAACTATTTGCACACCCCCTTGACAGTGCGATCAACATCATGCTTAACATTCATAGAGAAGGTCGGGGAATTTGCGGTGTCTATACATATGAGATCGCAGAAACGAAAATCTCTCAAGTACGAAAAAGAGCCTTAGAAAACGAATATCCATTAAAAGCTATAATGGAGGAAGAGTAGAAAATATGTTAAATAAAGAGTTAAATTCCGTATTGAACGAAGCGTTGGAGTTTGCAAAAAAAAGCAGGCACGAGTATGTGACGATAGAGCATGTCTTTTTTTCACTACTCACAAATGATCAGGCGATCACAATATTGCAAAAATGTGGAGCCGATACCGCGTTTTTACTTGAGCGGATAAAGACGCATCTGGACTCTGTATTCAAACCGCTTGCAGAAGATAACTATCATGATCCGTTTGAAACTGTGGCGCTTGCGAGAGTTATCGATTCTATGATAACCAATATTAAAGGTGCTGATAAGAAACAGGCGAGCGTGGGAGATCTTTTAGCCGCTCTTTTTGAAGAGGAGAGAAGTTACAGCGTCTATCTTCTAAAGCAGCAAGGTGTTTCCAAACTGGCTATTTTAGAAGCTATAACGCAAGAAAAACATGAGAGAGAAGAGGTGACAAAAACAGCTCCTAAAGAGGATGGCGATCTTGCGAACTACACTATAAATCTAAACGAACTGGCTAGAAGCGGCAAGATAGATCCCGTAATAGGACGGGAAGTTGAACTCGGTCGTGTTATGCAGATACTTTGTAGAAGAAAAAAGAACAATCCCCTTCTTGTAGGTGAACCGGGTGTTGGTAAAACGGCGATTATTGAAGGACTGGCACTCAAAATCGTCAACGATGAAACTCCCGATATCCTTAAAAACGCTTCACTTTTTTCCCTTGATATCGGCGGATTGCTCTCGGGTACTAAATATAGAGGAGATTTTGAGAAGAGATTAAAGGGTGTGCTCGCTGAGCTTGAAGAGATAGACAACGCAATACTTTTTATAGATGAAATTCATACGATTGTCGGTGCGGGTTCTACAAGCGGCGGATCGATGGATCTTTCAAATCTTTTGAAACCGGCTCTTGCAAGCGGCGGTATAAAATGTATCGGTGCGACTACCTATGGTGAGTTTAGAAGCTTTTTCGATAAAGATAAAGCTCTTAGCCGTCGTTTCGCAAAAGTAGATGTGGAGGAGCCTAGTATCGAGGATACTTATCAGATCATTCTTGGACTTAGAGAAAAATATGAAGAACATCATAATGTTAAATATTCAAACAAAGCGTTGAAAACTTCGGTCGAACTTGCCAAAAAGTATATCAATGACAGATTTTTACCCGATTCTGCTATCGATCTTATAGATGAAGTTGCGGCCTCTTTTCATATAGATGAAAATAAAAAGAGTAATGTTACTGTTGAGGATATCGAAAGAATAATTGCGAAAATAGCAAATATCCCAAGCAGGCAGGTAAGCTCTGATGATAAATCCGTCCTTAAAAACTTGGAAAATGACTTGAAAAAGGTCGTTTACGGTCAAGACGACGCCATAACGGAGCTTTCAAAAGCTGTCAAGCGTGCGCGTGCGGGTCTAGGGCGTCCTCACTCACCTATAGGCTCTTTTCTTTTTGCCGGACCAACCGGTGTGGGTAAAACCGAAGTTGCGAAAAAACTGGCTGAGGTTTTAGGTGTGCATTTCGAGAGATTTGATATGAGTGAATATATGGAAAAACATAATGTCGCAAGACTCATAGGCGCACCTCCGGGATATGTAGGCTATGAAGAGGGCGGGCAGCTAACGGAGGCTATTAGAAAGCATCCATATACCGTACTTCTCTTGGATGAGGTGGAAAAGGCGCATCCTGATGTTATGAATATATTATTGCAGGTAATGGATAACGCTACCTTGACCGATAATGACGGTATAAAAACCGACTTTAGAAATGTTATTATCATCATGACAAGCAATCTAGGCGTAAAATCCGCTCCTCAAGTCGGCTTTCATAAAGATGAAACTTACAAGGCCGAGAGTGCGATAGGTGATTATTTTTCACCCGAGTTTAGAAATCGCTTGGATGCGGTCGTACATTTCAAGCCTCTTAGTGAAGATGTGATGATAAATATAGTCGATAAATTTTTGAAAGAACTTGAAGGGCAGCTTAAAGATAAAAAGATCAAAATCGAAGCTACTACCGAGGCGAAGAGATATTTTGCCGAAAAAGGTTTCGATGTACAGCTTGGAGCTAGAGTCATGAGCAGAGTTATCCAAGATGAAGTTAAAACTCCTCTGACTGATGAAGTTCTTTTTGGAAAACTCCAAAATGGCGGTAAAGTCAAGCTTGATATAAAAGAAGATAAACTGGATATCTCTTACGAATCTTCAAAGTAGGCTTTTGATACCGGAACTCAACAGATATAACTATATATTTCCAGATCCGGCTAAAAGTCCCGCGGAGGGGCTTGTAGCCTGGGGTGGAGATCTAAATCCCGATCGAATACTTAGCGCATATCTTCAAGGGATTTTCCCCTGGTATAATGAAAACGATCCCATTTTATGGTGGTCTCCCGATCCCAGACTCGTCCTCTATCCCAAAGATATAAAAATATCCAAAAGCCTAAAAAAAAGTATGAAAAAATTTGAGGTAAAGATCGATCATGATTTTGAAACCGTAATGAGAAAATGCCGTGATGTTCGCATAAGCAACAATGAAGGCACCTGGATACTCGAAGATGTCATAAAAGCATATACATCCATATTTAAAAGAGGATTGGCGAAATCTTTTGAAGTCTATTTTGAAGACGAACTGGTAGGAGGACTTTACGGTATCGATCTTGGTAAAATCTTTTGCGGAGAGTCGATGTTTGCAACAAAAAGCGATGCTTCAAAGGTTGCACTTGTACATCTGGCAAATTATTGTATTGAAAACGGTTATGAGTTGATTGATTGTCAAGTGCCTTCGGATCATCTGAAACGCATGGGTGCGGTGGAGATGGAGAGAGGGAAGTTTTTGGATATTTTGAAAAAATTTTTAAGTTAAGTTTTATTCGAATATTCTTTATATATAGTAACTACTAGATTTTTAATATACTTTTAATATAATATAACTACTTAAATAATATAAATTTGAATTTATTTTTTTAAAAAAAACTATATTTTGAAGGAATAAAGTGTTTAACGGTAAAAATATACTCATTACGGGTGGTACAGGAAGCTTTGGAAAAAAGTTTACCCGAACGATTCTTAAACGATATAAACCGAATAAAATAATCATTTACTCTAGAGATGAGCAAAAACATTATGAAATGTCAAAAAGTTTCAATCAAAAGTGTATGAGATATTTTGTTGGTGATGTAAGAGATTTTAAACGCCTGAAAAAAGCAATGCAAGATGTGGATTTTGTAATTCATGCAGCTGCAATGAAACATGTCGATATAGCCGAATATAATCCGATGGAGTGTATCAATACCAATATTCATGGGGCGGAATTTGTTATCGATGCGGCTATTGACAATGGTGTAGAGAAAGTTATAGCTCTATCGACGGATAAAGCAGCTAATCCGATTAATTTATACGGTGCGACAAAATTAGCAAGTGATAAGCTTTTTGTCGCAGCAAATAATATGGTAGGTAAAAAACATACTCGTTTTTCGGTGGTAAGATACGGTAATGTTATAGGTAGTAGGGGTTCAGTTGTTCCTTTTTTTCAAGAACTACTTTCTAAAGGGAAAGAGAGACTTCCTATTACGGATACTAGAATGACAAGATTTTTGATAACTCTTCAAGAAGGTGTAAATTTCGTAATTAAAAACTTCGAAAGAATGCAAGGCGGTGAGACATTCGTTCCTAAAATACCATCGATGAAAATAGTTGATTTAGCTTTAGCTATTTCGGATGGTAAATCATACGATGTTGTGGGAATTAGACCAGGAGAGAAGCTTCATGAAGCTATGATTACTAAAGAGGATAGTTTGAGAACACTGGAGTTTGATGATCATTATGTGATCAAACCGACCATACAATTTGTTCAGAATGTCGATTTTCGAATAAATGCTATCGGTGAAATTGGGAAACCTGTTGAAGATGGTTTTGAGTATGCGTCAGATACTAATAAAGTGTGGCTTGATAAAGATAAGTTTTTAGGTTTGCTAAATGATTAATTTTCCATATGGTAAGCAAACGATAACACAAGATGATATCGACTCAGTTGTTGAGTCGCTTAAATCGGAGTTAATTACAACCGGCCCGAAGACTAAAAAATTTGAAGAAGCTATTTGCAATTATACCGGAGCGAAATATGCTGTAGCTGTTTCAAGCGCAACCGCAGCGTTACATTTGATATCGATGATCCTTTTGAAAAAAGATGATTTGGTTTTGACGACACCTAATTCATTTTTAGCTACATCAAATGCAATTATGTATGCCGGTGCAAAACCTCTGTTTGTAGATATATGTGAAAATGGTAATATAGATCTTGATCTTTGTGAAGAAGAATTGAAGAAAAACCCCGCTATAAAAGCGATTTATGCCGTATCCTTTTCAGGCAATATGTTAAATCAAAAGCGGTTAGAAGAATTAAAAGAGAGATACAATATTGTCATTCTTGAAGACAATTCCCATACTTTAGGTGCTAGTAATGATAATATTATAGCCGGAAGTTGTAAATATAGTGATTGTAGTGTTTTTTCATTTCATCCCGTAAAAAATATGACAACCGGCGAGGGTGGTATGCTTACCACCAATTCTGAAGAGATATATAAAAAGATGATTTTATTGAGAAATCACGGTATTGAGAAAAAAAGTCAAATCGCTCCTTGGTACTATGAAATGAATGAAATGGGTTATAACTATCGAATAACGGATTTTCAATGTGCTCTAGGGCTTACACAGTTGAAGAAATTGGATGATTTTATTTCAAAAAGAAGAGAGATTGCACGATATTACGAAAATTCTTTTAAAAATAGTTTGGTACAACCTCTATATCCTTTTGAGGAAGGATCTGCATATCATCTTTTTGTTGTAAGGATAAATTTTAGAAAATTAAAGATTTCTAAAAAAGAGTTATTCGATAAGTTGTTTCATAAAATGATCGGTGTTCAATTACATTATATTCCGATTAATAAACAGCCGTTTTACCGTCAACTTGGTTATGGAAACGAGAATACTCCCGTTATGGACAAATATTATGAAGAGGTACTCTCACTACCTATATATCCCCTTTTGACTAAAAGTGAACAAAATTATATTATTAAAAGTTTATTGGAATGTATAAATGTCTAAAGCCCTAGCCATCATTCCTGCCAGAGGAGGCAGCAAAAGAATACCAGGAAAAAATATAAAAGATTTTCTAGGTAAACCTTTGATTGCCTACTCGATTCAAAAAGCGATACAATCTAAGCTTTTTAATAAAGTTGTCGTTTCTACGGATAGTGATGCCATAGCGGAAGTTGCAAAAGAGTACGGGGCGGAGATCTTAAAAAGACCAAAAGTATTGGCGGATGATTTTGTAGGGACGAAGGCGGTTGTCGAGCATGCGCTTTCGGTATATAAAGGATATCATTTATGTTGTACCATATATGCCACTGCACCTTTTTTGCAAAGTACATATTTGAAGATCGGATTGGAAAAATTGTGTTCTAGTGATGCTGTGTATGCCTTTTCCGCAACTTCGATGCCCTTTGCGATTCAACGTACTTTTAAGATCGTTAACGGACGATGTGAAATGTTTTTTCCGCAATACTACGATACGAGAAGCCAAGAACTCGATATTGCTTATCAAGATGCAGGACAGTTTTATTGGCAAAAAGTTGGGAAAAGGAGTAAAGAGATAATGTTCGGTAAAGACTCTATTCCTATTATTTTACCTCGATACTTAGTTCAGGATATAGATACGATGGAAGATTGGAAAAGAGCGGAATTGATGTATAAAGTATTGATAGAAAATGGTGAGATTGTATGAAAACGGTTTTATTTCGCTGTGATTCCTCTTGCATTATAGGTACCGGTCATATTATGAGAGATTTAGTATTGGCTAAGCGATATGCCGATGAAGGTGCGAAGGTTATTTTTGCTTGTCGGAACTTGAGTGGGAATATAAATCAAAAAGTTCTTGATAAGGGATATGAATTGGAAATACTTGAAGATGATAGTTTGAAACATTTTCAAACGGTAATTGACACACATAATCCTAATCTATTGATTATAGATCATTATGATTTCGGTTATGAAAATGAAAAAGCGTTAAAGATAAAGTATGCGTCGCTAAAAATAATGGTATTGGACGATACTTATGAAAAACATTATTGCGATATTTTACTCAATCATAATATATATGCTAAAGAACAAAGCTACGCTGGCTTAGTTCCACCAAGGTGTCAGTTGCGTTGCGGTGCAAGATTTACGCTTTTGAGAGATGAGTTTTTGATTGAAAAACAAAAAGGTAGGCAAAATAAAGGTGATTTTGAATATCTTAACGTATTTATTGCTATGGGTGGGACGGATCACGGTAATCTCAATATTAAAATTCTTGAGGTTTTAGAAAAATTTTCTATGATATATCCGCAAGTAGTGACAACAACCGCTAATAGGTATTTGTCCAAGTTGCAATATTATATTAACAACCATAGCCGTTTTTCACTTCATATTAATAGTAAAAAAATAGCAAAGTTGATGAATGAAGCGGATTTTGCAATCGTCACACCTAGTGTTACGGTCAATGAAGTTATATATCTCAATGTTCCGTTTATTGCTATTAAAACGGCGGATAACCAAAATGAAATGTCAGCTTATTTGCGAGAGAATAATTATTATATTTTAGAGAAATTCGATCGATTCTCTTTGGAGGAGATTATCAATAAGGTAATTGGAGATATTCATTGCAGTGTTTAAAACATATTAAGGGATTGAAATATCCGGACGATTATTTTATAAAGTTTTTTTTTAAAAAAAAATTGCATACACGTGTAAATTTAAAGTTTTTAGAGTTTGGTTGTGGTAACGGAAATAATTTGATACTCCCATTTATTTATGGTAATGCAAATACGGTTATCGGTATTGATTATGATAAGATTTTGATAGAATATGCAAAATACAATTTTAATTTGTTGGCAAATGAACAGAATGGACATTATATTTTTTATGCTGATGATATGAGCTATTTTGCAGCACTCAACCGATTGATCAATGCAGATGTACTTTCGCTTCCAAATATAGTGAATTATCTACCGCGGGAAGTGTATTTTGAGTTTCTTAAAAATTGTAAAAATAATCGATTGTATAAAAAAGGGGCAAACTTTTTTATCAGATATCGAACACCTCGAGATTTTCGATATGGTTTAGGAAAAAGAGTCGGTTACAATTGTTATAAAATAGATGAGAATAACGATATTACGGGGGAAAAGGGTGCTATAAACTGTTTTTACACCGAACACGAGATGCTAGATTTATTGAAAGAATATATAGGATTGATGGATTATCATCTTTTTCATATTGATTTTGAGAATATAGCGGCAAACGGAGATACAATTTTGAATTCAGATATAGTAATATGGGGGAAAATTCATTGAAAATTGCTGTGATGCAGCCAACATTTAATCCTTGGATGGGGTATTTTGATCTTATAAATAGTGTAGATTTATTTGTATTTTTGGATACTGTTCAATTGGCAAAGAGAAGTTGGCAAACAAGGAATAGACTGAAGATAAACGATAGGGAGCATATAATCTCCATACCTATAAAAAAAGAGGTCGGTAGAGATAAAACAAGACTTATAAATGCAAAAATTGCTAATAGAGATTGGGCACAAAAGAGTATAAAAAGCATCGAAATGTCTTATAAAAAAGCAAATTATTTCAACTCTGTTTTTTCTTTTGTTAAAGATCTCCTGTTAGATGATGCAACCTTTCTATCTACATATAATAGTGGGATTATAAAGAGAGTATGTTCGGCGATTGGCATCTCAACCGAGTTTATTTATTCTTCTCAACTCGGTAAACTCTCAGGTAGCAAAGATAGGTTATTATTTAATATATGTAAGAAAGTCGAAGCAGATACTTATGTCTCTCCACGGGGATCTTTATCGTATCTTGCCGAAAATAATGCAGGAGAATATTTTCTTAAAGAAAACATAGCTTTATATTACCATAACTACGAGCATCCTATCTATCCGCAAGTGGGTAAGATTTTTCTTCCATACATGGGGATTGTTGATCTTTTATTAAATGTTGGTATAGAATCTGCAAAAGAGGTAATTGTTTCTGGCCATAAAGATGAAATTTTTTATAAGGATCTCCGTTTATGAAAATTGGCACGCACGATTTAAGAACTGAGGGTAGCTATATTATCGCGGAATTGAGCGCAAATCATAACGGTGATATTAAAAATGCGTTAAATGCTATTAAGGCCGCAAAAGAAATAGGTGCAAATGCTATAAAGCTTCAGACATACACGGCTGATACGATTACACTTAATTGCAAAAAAAATGATTTCAAAATCAGTCAAGGTACATTGTGGGACGGTTGCTATTTGTATGAACTTTACAAAGCCGCACACACGCCGTGGGATTGGCATGAAAAACTTTTTACTTACGCCAGGGAGATAGGAATTGATATATTCTCTTCACCGTTTGATAAAACGGCAGTAGATTTTTTAGAACAGTTTGATCCTTGTGCCTACAAAATCGCTTCTTTTGAAGTTACTGATTACGAACTGATTCGTTATACGGCGTCTAAAGGTCGACCGATGATTATCTCTACCGGTATCGCGGCTATTGATGAGATACAAGATGTAGTGGATATATGCAGAAAGGAAGGTAATAATGATATTGTTCTTCTAAAATGTACTTCGGCGTATCCGGCGGCATTGGAAGATGCAAACCTACGTACCATTCCCAATATGAGCGAGACTTTTGGAGTAATTGCAGGCTTTTCGGATCATACATTGGGAACGACTGCACCGATAGCCGCGGTGGCAGTGGGTGCGAAAGTAATTGAAAAACATTTTATTTTAGACAAGTCTATAGGCGGTCCGGATGCAGATTTTTCCTTAGATAAAGATGAGTTTGCCCAAATGGTACAAGCGGTAAGGGATACGGAAAAATTGCTTGGAACAGTGGATTATTCTTTGAGTGAGAAAAAAAAGAGAAGTAGAGAGTTCGCAAGAAGTCTTTATGTAGCTAAAGATATTAAAAAGGGAGAGTTGTTTACAGAAGAGAACATACGGTCGGTGCGTCCCGGTTACGGATTACATCCGAAATATTTAAACGAAATTATAGGAAAAGTCGCTCAACGAGATTATGCATTCGGAGATCGATTTGAATGGTGATCTGGATATATTGAACCTAGAATGGCCGGGTAGCGAGAGAGACCTCCATATAGTAACGCCAATTTTAGTTTATTTGCAAAAGAAAGAAAAAATTAATGTGGTCACGAAGTCGATATTCAACGGATACTATTATCTTTTAAAATATAGGCCAAAAATGTTGCTAATATCGAATTTTGCAGGAGACAAACTCAATCATGAAATTGTAAAGTTGGCATATAAGATGAATATAAAAGTGATCTCTTTAATATCGGAAGGAAATGTAAAAGAGAAAGCATCGGATCAATTTTTGTGGGGATGGAACAGTGACAAGATTTTATATGCTGATAAGTTGTTGCTATGGAGCAGAAGAAGTGAAGAGATATTTTTGCGTAACTATCCTAAATTAAAAGGAAGACTGGTTAACGTAGGTGCTACCGGTTTTGACAGATATAAATTACTCGATTTTAAGACAAAAGAGACCTTCATAAAAGAAAACGGTTTACGATACAAAAAAATTATAGGTATTGCTGCATGGGGTTTTGATCACCTGTTTGGTGCCTATTTTCAAAAATATCAAGAGTTTTATTATAAGACTTACGGCAGAGATCAAATTCGAATGCATAGAGAAGATTTATTAAAACTTCAAAATATTTACAAAGCATTGATCCGAAATAATTCGGATATTCTTTTTATCCTTCGTTATCATCCTGGTGTGATCGATAAAGAGAAAACCGAATTTTTAGGGCTTGAAAAATATAAAAATGTTTATATATCTAAACGAAATAAAATTGAAAATTATTGCGTTAGTGATTTGATCAATATTTCTGATATTTGGATAGGTTATGAAACGACAACGGCTTTGGAAGCATGGTTGCTGGGGAAAGAGACATTTTTGATTAATCCTAGTAAAAGTGAATTTATCAGAGAGAATGTTTATAAAGGCTCCCCTATAGTCAAAGAAGTAAATGAAGCACAAGCTCTAATAGATGAATATTATCGAACAAATAGTATAACACGTTTTCAAGAGTTAAGAGTTGAAAGAGAGAGGATTGTATCTGATGTAATAGGGTATGATGATGGCAAAAACCATATTCGTGCGGCAAATGAGATCATGAAAGTTTTGGCTTCGCCTGATAAAAAGTTTCGTTTTAGAAGTATCATCTTGTCAAAAATAATGAAACAGACTATTCAGAGAGTTTTGGCAAAAACCGTTTTGGCCGATCGATATAATCCTCTGCACTATCTATGTGACTTTGCCGATGAATATTATAAAAGATATTTCGAAGTGATCGATGTTTGAAGTTATCTTAAAACATGCGCCGAAGTACCTAAGCGGTTCGTTTTTTAGTGCTGTTGTGGGCATGTTGATGTTGAAATACTATACTTATGTATTCGATCCCGTTTCGTTTGGAGTATTATCTCTTTATCTAGTGATGTTTAAATATGTGACAACGATCGTATCGTTAAATCTTGATAGTGCTTCGACCAGATTTTATTTTGATTATCGGCTTGATAGACGAGACGAGTATTTGAGCACGATCTTTTGGTTTATCACTTTTATCTCTTTTATCGTATTTATTGTCGCACTGTTTTTTATGGATTCCATTTCAAATTGGATCGCAACGAATACGAAGTGGATTTATCTTTTGACCCTTATTTCGGCTATTGTGGCAGTATATGTTAGCTTTCTGATGCGGATCCTTTATAACGAACAAAAATCGATATCGGTGCTCAAACATACCATATTGCAAACGTTGATAAATCACACCGCTTCGGTAGTTTTCATTTTGAAACTAGGTATTCTCGGTCGTATCGGCGGTTTGGGGTTGGGATACCTTTGGAATTTTGCGACACTATTGAAGGAGTTCGCTAATGAACAACTTTTTCGCTTAAAATTTGTTTTTAATATCGCGATGGTACGTGAAACACTTCTGCTTTCGCTTCCTAGTATTATCGCTTCGGTTCAAACGGTATTGTTTGTATATTTAGATCGAATTTTTATCAAACACTATTTAGGAGACGGTTTAGTCGGTATCTATACTTTAGGATATATTTTGGGGCAAGGGTTGTCAATGATCTATGAGGCTATAACACAGGCAGTACTTCCTAAAGTGTATAGTGGTTTAAAGGAGAATTATGAAAGTTCGATCATAGAGCTTGAACGATTTTCATACATTTACTATTCGGGTTTATTAATCGTAACATTATTGATTTCCGGATTGGCGCCGGTGATCGTAAATTTACTTTCGAACAAAAGTTATGCTCAAGCTTCATCCGTTATGCCTTTTATTATGGCTGGATTTATGATGGGAGGATTTTATAAAATTCCTTCATTGATACTAGGTTTTCATAAAGTGGTTTGGTTTTATCCCTTTTTGGCTTTTGTCTCATTTGGTACAAATGCATTGTTAAATTGGTGGCTTATCCCGAACTATGGAATAGTCGGTGCTAGTTTTGCTAGTTTTGCAGGGCTATTTATATATTCGGCTATTATGCAGTATATATCAAAAAAATATGTGAGTAATCACTATATTATATTTGTATGTATAATATATTTAACTGTTTTTACCATTGCTTTAGGGGCTTTTTATGGATAAAATCTTACATCAAGGCAAATACTATACGGAAGATGAAATCCGAGTGATTGTAGAGACATATTATCGAATGGTATTTTCACGAAAAAATGATCGCCATATGCAGATGCAAAAGCTTTTTCCAGATTCTTTAGATAGTAATTCGAAAATTTTGGATTACGGTTGTGGTATGGGAGGGGTTAGTCAGCTCTTTTTTGAAAAGTATGGTTCGAAAGTTGATGGTGTTGAAATTTCGGGAAACGAGTTAAAAAAAGCAAAAATCACTTACGGTAATAACAAAAATATTGATTTTATACTTTTGGATAAATATGATTTTCCCGTCAAAAACTATGATTTGATATTTAGTTCGCAAGTTATAGAGCATGTGCATAACCCGGGAAATTATTTATCTAAAATAAATAGTATGTTGAAAGATGATGGATATCTTCTAATCGGACTGCCGAATATTGTAAATATGCACTATTTTCTTAATCTAATTTTCTATTCACAAAAACGTGCGGTAAAATATTCGAAAAAGATGTGTGAAAGTTATAATAAAGCGGGCGATCATATCAATGGTCGGGATCCCGTTCATTTTATTACGTTGTTGGTTTCTTGTGGTTTTGAGTTGGTCGAATATCTTCCAACCGAAGGGACATCTGTTTCACTGTTTTTAAAAAGAGTTCCTTGGATAGGTCGATATATATATAATTTACCTTTTACAACACGTTTATCTTATACTATGTTTTTTTTGCCAAAAAAAAGTAAAAGATGTAAATATAGGGAATTATGATTAAATGTGTGGCATAAGCGGATACTTCTCCTACCAAAACCGATGCGATACTAAGCTTTTCTACAAAGCACACAAAAAACTGGCGCATAGAGGACCGGATGATGAAGGATTTATTTATAAAAATAGTAACGGTGCCTTAGAGCTTTTAACCGGTGATGATTCGGCGGAAATTTATAAAAAAGAGCCGTTTATCTATGATAAAGAGCCATCATCGTTGATTCTAGGTCATCGAAGACTTAGTATCATCGATCTTTCGCCGTATGGCCATCAGCCCTTCACTTTTAAAGATTTGTCTCTGGTTTATAATGGAGAAATTTATAATTACATTGAGTTGAAAGAGAAATTGCAAAGCCTTGGTTATACCTTTGAAACGCAAAGCGATACGGAAGTGTTTATCAAAGCGTATCATTGCTGGGGGGTGCAGGCTTTTTCGAAATTTAACGGCATGTGGGCAGCTGCTGTGTATGATCATAAAACGCAGACACTTCTTTTAGTTCGCGATCGATTTGGTATCAAACCGCTTTATTATTATGATAATGACAAGACATTGATTTTTGGCAGTGAAATCAAATTTATCGCTGCATTTTTTAATCGTTTACGACCCAATGAAAAGATGATCTATGAGTATCTTCGATTTAGTTATACCGATCATACGAACGAAACGTTTTTCAAAGATATTTACCAGGTAGAGCCTGGCTGTTATATGATCTATTCGAAAAAAGGTTTTTTATCAAATCGATACTGGGATATAGAAACTGATAATGAGAGCGATGTTCAAAATATTGAAAGCAACTTGCGTAGCGCGATCGAATTAAGACTTCGATCCGATGTCAAAGTAGGCTCCCTTCTAAGTGGAGGTGTGGATTCTAATGCCATCTTGGGCTTTATAGATCATTACAAATTGGCTAATACATTTGATACTTTTTCCGCGGTGTTCAAGGAAAAAGAGTTTAGTGAAAAATACTATATCGATCTTGTTAAAACTAAAAACATAAAATTACAAAAGCATTTCATATATCCAGATGCAAAAAAGGTGTTGCGGGAATTGGACGAACTTTTATATATTCAAGAAGAACCTTTTCGTAGCCTTTCGGTCTATTCTCAGTTTAAAATTTATCAATATATAAAAAAAGAAAGCGATGTAACCGTTTTATTGAATGGACAAGGTGCAGATGAGATATTTACAGGTTATAGCGAACATTACTATTACTATCTTCTTCAGCTTCTTCTTGAAATGAAATTAAAAACTTTTATTCGCGAATATAAAGCTTTGAAACGAAATAGAGATCTATCGAATATTTTCATTATAAAAGAGATGTTTCGAATATTTCTTTCCCTCTTTTTTCAGCGAAAAAATAAACACAAAATTTTTAAAGCCGTACCCAAATTAAGAAGAGAGAGAAAAAAGTTTAAAAAATTATTAAAACAGAAACTCTATCATGATTTGACTTTTTCTGCACTTCGTGAATATTTACGATACGAAGATAAAAATTCTATGGCGTTTTCTCTTGAAAGTAGATTGCCTTTTTTGGATTTTAGAGTTGTCAGCAGTGCGTTTTCTATGCAAGACAGCGATAAAATTAAAAATGGTGTTACCAAGTATGCACTACGAGAATCGGCAAAAGGGAAGATTCCTGAGAAAACTTTACGGAGAAATGACAAAATGGGATTTGTTTCTCCTCAGGAGCTTTGGCAAAAAGATATTTATAAAGATGAGTTCGACAAGGTTTTTGAAGAGATCAAAGAAAACGGACTTTTTGCTTTTTTAGATCATGAGAGAATTTATGACATTTATAAAAAATATCAGTTAAGTAAACATCGAGACTGGGGATTGATATGGAGAATTTTTCTGCTGAAACAATGGAAAGAGAGATGGAACCTCGATGTCTAGAAAGATATACTATATCACTCGATCTTTAGCACCATTTCAAACCGGTGGCGGTCCGTTGATGCGTAAAGCGGCGGTAGAAAACTTGAAAGCTTTAGGGTGGAATGTCACTGTTGTTATGCCAAACTATGAATCCGATCAAGTGATCGATATTCCCGACTTGATACAAATTCCGTTCTTATATAATCATAGGGTTTCGATTTTATTGCAAATGTGCGGAATTTATGAAGATTATCTTGATAAATGGGTAAAGAGTACTTTTTCCTATCTTGAAAAGATAGTCAAACCGGAGGATATACTATTTTGCAGTGCGGGTGGAGAACTTGGTACCATCAAACTCGGTTCGCTTTTACAGAAGACTTTTGGTTGTAAATTTGTGATCAATTTGAGAGATCCAATCGATTTCACACTTGTAAATGGTTTGAGAATTAATAAAAGATTTCATATAAGTAGAGAGCGAAACGAAAAAAAATATTTAAGTAACGCCGATCTGATAATTACCTCCTCCAAATCTTTTCAAAAAGCGCTGCACAACAAATATCCAACTTTGCAAGATCGTATTGTCAATAATTACTTCGGATATGCAAACATGATAGATTTGAAAATGTATAAAAAAAAACCGCACCAAAAATTACGTATCGCATACGCCGGCAATATGGAATCCGCGCAAAAACCGCAGATGCTTTTAAATGCGTTGCAAAAATCAAAAACAAAAGAGATGATTGAACTCTATTTCATAGGAAACTACAAAAATTACCGACCTTTGCAAAATATAAAGTTACCTTCTATATACTGTATAGATTATCTCTCACATGAAGCATTTTTGAGGTTTATGGTCGAAAATATCGATGTGGGTTTTGTCAGTTTAGCGGATGATTATTATAGTGTCTGCTTTCCTTCAAAAATTTACGAATATATCAATTTAGGCTTACCGATATTAGCGGCACTTCCTGATGGTGACGCCAAAGATTTGATCAATGAGAAGGAGTACGGAACTGCATGCCGTTATGATTCGGTTACGGAGTTGTCAAAGGCTATGGATCGATTTTGTGATCGAAATTTTTTATCGACAATTAAAGTAAATATTATGAAGGACAGAGAGAAATGGTCAATGAAAAATCAAATATTGCAAGTAGATAAACTACTAACCAATCTATAAGGAAAACAGTTGAAAAAGTTGGAAGATATCAAAAGTTTCATAAAGTTTGTTAACGGATATTTCCGGATGAAGATTAAGATGGATAAAAATAGTGCGATAGATAAATATATAGAGATATCAAAACAGTATGATGTTGGCGAACAGATAGACGGCTATGTAACCTTGCATAATGAATTGAAACCTATCCTTAAAAATATGTTGCATTTTTGTCAAACTGAGGTAAAAAAAAGTTGTGGCGATAATAATAAATGCAAAATACTAGATTATGGTTGCGGCAGCGGTAGGTATCTGGCGTTATTAAAAAATTACGATCTATATGGTATCGATGCAAATCAATATACATTAGATCATTTTACCAGCAAAAAAGTTCCACAGGCAAAATTATACCAATTAGATTTTACCGATATAAAAGATAAAAAGGTTGAAGTATTTCTGCAAGAGCATCAAAATAGTTTTGATATCATTTACAGTATGAGTGTGATTCAATTTTTACAAATGAGTAAAATAGATTTATGGTTTGATGCCGTAACGAAACTTTTAAAAAAAGATGGAAAAATTATTCTTAATTTCCCTCTGCCCAAAGAATTTTTTGATAGATATCATATTGGATATCTACGATTTACACCTCAAGAGATAATATATAAACTTGAGTCAAGGGGTTGTAAAATCGTTTATTCTTCTTCGAATTTTTATAATGAGGAGCTCTTGAAGTATCAAACTCGAGAGATTGATTACGGATATAATATTGTGGCGATAAAAAAGTAAGATGAATAAAATAGAAATTTTTGTTCCGGCAAAATTCACGACAGCGCCGCTGGATACGGCTGAACTGGAAACCAAAACCAATAAAAGATGGCAGTATGCTTCTTTTGGGCGTGTTTCACTTTTTCATATCTTGAAAAATTTATCTTTGCAGAGGATATTGGTTCCAGTTTATATATGTGCTTCGATATTGGAACCCTTAAAAAAACTTGGTATGATACCCGTTTTTTACGATTTGGACAAAAGAGATTTAAATGCATCGCTGGAATCCATAGAATACTTATCCGAAAAATATAATATTAAAGTCGTCTTGGTAGCAAGCATGTATGGAAATGCCGCCGATTTGGTCGAGATAGAGCGCTATTGTAAAGAGAGAGAGATCTTTTTAATCGATGATAGTGCACAAAGTTTCGGTGCGATCTTAGAGGGTAGAATGGTTGGAACATTCGGAAATGCCGGATTTTTCTCTTTTTCCCCGGGTAAACCGACTGCTGGACATATGGGAAGTCTCTTCTGGAGCGATAAAAATATTACAATTAAACGCTCCGCTAGCTGTTTGTTTCACTATCTTAAATGGAAAGATTTTCAGTTAAATAGGTTGTATAGATATGAGCGTAAACGATACGCAACCTTTATCAACTATGTGATCCGTATGTATAGCCGAGTATATGATAGTTATAATGATGATATATGCAAATTCGAATATGAAATTTTAGGTGGTATTGTTAAAGATCTATTTGAAGGAAAGTTCGATTTTAGAAAGGTGTATCAAGAAGCTTTTTATAATCGATTTGGAACCAACAACTATTTTAGAGTAGTACGCCATTTGCGGGGAGAACCTTCACCTCATAAATTAGTGATGTTGTTTCATTGTCGAATTCAAGCTGAAAATTTTCAAAATTATCTATTTGATAATAAAATATTTTCAATGAAAGGTTATCAAATGCTGAGCAACGATTTTACCTATTTACCCAATGCAAAAGAGGTCGAAGGTAAAATAGTTGAGCTTCCTATCGAAGATGAGTGTGAAAAAATGAATTATCTGTTTAAAAAGGTTGAAGCGTTTGTGTATAACCATTAGAATAGAAAAACATATACCATATCACGAGGAGTATCCTATTGTGTGTCATCCGGGTTATCTCTCTTCATACGGGAGTGAGTACGGTTACATCTGCGGATATGAAAAGGAAAGACTACTATGTTTTATACCTTTTACGGTAAAACATAAGTTGATATTTCACTATATCGAATTCAAATGTCAGACTGTGATTTTGGATGATAAAGTCGATGAAAAAATCTTTTTAAATAATATGATAGATTTTTTGAAATCACAAAAAGCTTATGATTTTATTTCACAGCCGCCAACCAATACACTTTTTAGGTACTTTCCAGATGGAAGCTGTTATTCGGAGTTTGGAAGTTATCGCATTGATTTGAGTGTTGATGAAGATTCGCTTTGGAAACAGATACATGCCAAACATAAGAATGTCATCAGAAGAGCGAAAAAAGAGGGTGTTTTGGTAAAGATAGGTGATCATTATTTCGATCAGGCATATGAAATTATCGATAGTACGCTTAGGAGAAACCATATGCGGATGCTTCCTAAAGAGCAGCTTTTGAGGATGCGAATAAATATGCGAAATTCTTTTTTAGTAGCGTGTAGTTTTAAGGATGAGATTCTTCAAAGTAGTGCGATAATACTTTATTCAAAATACGGTGGATACTATTTTTGGGGTGGAACAAGTGAAAATATCGTGTTAGGCGCGAACAATCTGTTGCATTGGGAGATTATTAAGGTGTTAAAATCTAAAAAGGTTTATCAATACGATTTTGTCGGAGCGAGAATAAGGCCGGAAAAATCGAGTAGGCTTGAAGGAATACAAAGATTCAAAAAACGTTTTGGTGCTTCGATGCATCGAGGATATCTGTGGAAGTATCCGCTAAAACCTTGGAAATTTAAACTTTTTTATTTGATGCTCAAACTTAAACAGAAAAAAGGAGATATCATTGACCAAGAAAAAGATTCTTCTTACCTTTGATTATGAGCTATTTTTCGGATATCCAAGTGGGAGTGTTGAAAATTGTCTGTTGAACCCCACAAAAAAAATAATAGAGATTATGCATCGATATCGCAAAAGTGCAACTTTTTTTGTAGATGTAATGTATCTACAAAAGTTGTATGAAGCAAAACAGTATGATACAATTTGCAAAATCGAAGAGCAGATAAAGGTGCTTGTAAAAGAAGGTCATAGGGTTGAGTTGCATCTTCATCCGCATTGGCTTGATGCAAAATTTGAAAAAAATAGTTGGATATTTCCGACGATGAAACATTATCGGCTACATTCACTGGAAGAATCGAAAATCATTGCGCTTTTTAAAGAGGGCAAACTTTTATTGGAGAAAATAGCTCGCGAAGTTTCTCCGGCATATAGCGTAGTGGCGTTCAGAGCTGGAGGATGGTCGATAGAGCCGTTTTCCAAGCTTAAAAACGCTTTTTTAAAGAATAGTATAAAGATCGATAGTTCTACCGGTTATGGTATGAAGCTTCAGGGGATCGCACATATGTTTGATTTTTCCGAAATTCCCCATAAAGAGTTTTATCGTTTTGAAGAGAGCGTATTGCAAGAAGATGAAGACGGAAGGTTTTTGGAAGTTCCTATTAGTACATATCGAACAACTATTTTTCATAAAATATTACGAAGAATCAGGCGCATAAGAAATCCTGATTTTTATAGGATGGTTGGTGACGGTAAGAGTGTTGGAGGGATCAAGAGAAACTATTTCGATGAGATCATCACATACGAAATGCTTTCGTTGGAGTCTATCGAGCCCAAACGGTTGATAAAATTTATTAAAAATGATAAACATAGTTTGGTAACGCTCATTTCTCATCCTAAAGGAATGTCGGAAATTTCGTTTAATTCTTTGGATGTTTTATGTCGTTTGGATTATGATTTTATCTCTTATGGAGATCTATTGTGAAAATTCTGATGATCGTCTTTCACTTTCCTCCGTTGAATCAGATGGCAAGTTCCCGCAGTTACGCATTTGCAAAATATTGGTCGAAAATGGGATATGAGGTAACCGTGATCACACCTAAAAAATATATCTATCATGGCAAGTTGAATTATAAACCAAACGAAAAGATAGACATAAATCTGATCGAAGTGTCCTACGCAAAGTGGCTTACAAGAAGATTCGAAAAGGATAAACTATCGAAAGAGGAATCGATAAATATTCTTAGAAAAGTGATACGCTATTTACGCAAGCATTTGATCGGTAATGCGTTTGATACTCAAAAGCTTTGGGAAAAAGCTGTCTATCAAGAAGCTGATAGACTAATGCGAGACGAAGCGTTCGATGTTGTTTTTAGCTCTTTTTCTCCTCCGACCCCACATTTAATAGCTTCGAAATTAAAAGCCAAATATCCAAATATTTTTTGGGTAGCGGATTATCGTGATCTATGGAACGGTAATCATCTCTTAAAAATAAACAGATTTCTTAGTTTTTTTGAAAAAAAGAGAGAGAAAAAAGTACTTAAAAATGCTGATTTGATTGTAACGGTTTCGGAAGGGTTCAAAACTTATCTGGAAAATTTTCACCGTAAAAAAGTATTTACGATATTCAACGGTTATGACAAAGAGGAGATAGATACAATATCTCAAGATGCTTTTTTCCCGCCGGATGATAAAATTCGCTTTGTTTATACCGGCACAATTTATGTAGGTACACGAGATCCGGCTCCTTTTTTCAAAGCGGTCAAAAGATTGGAAAAAGAGGCCCTCATATCGCCGAAAAAGTTTGAGATATGGTTTTTCGGCGATAGTGCGAATGTCATGGAAATAGCTGCAAAAGAGAGTGTAAAATCGTATGTCAAGATAGGAGACTATCTTACTAAAGAGGATGCATATAGGGCACAAAGAGATGCGGATGGATTACTCTTTCTTGAAGAGCAGTCAAAAGAGAGTGATTTAAGCTTTATAGGTACGATTCCGGCAAAACTATACGAGTCTCTTTTGGCAAAAACCGAAATATTCGCTATAGGTGTTCATGGTCAAAGCTTTGCGGGTGATTTGATCAAGAGATCTTTAACCGGCGATTTTTATGAACATAATGTTGATAAGATTTATAATAGACTTAAAGAGTTTATCAACGAAAAAAATCGTACCGTAGAACCTGATCTTACAGTAATAGAGCGATTCTCAAGAGAAAAAATCGCCTCCGATTTACTAGCATTGATAAAGGAATATAGATGAATTGTTGTGCCATTATGTCCATTTACAAAAACGACAAACTCTCATATCTCAAAGAGGCTTTGGAGAGTCTGTATAGTCAAACGAAAAAGGCGGATATCTTCATACAGCTTGACGGTAGGGTTCCCTTGGAGATCGAGCGGTTTTTAGATGAAGAGTTGGAGCGAAAAAAGATAGCTTATCTTGGAAAAAGAGAGCAAAATATAGGACTTGCCGGAAGTCTAAACGAACTGCTTGAAGTGGTTTTGGCAAAAGGGTATGGATATATCGTTCGTATGGATGCGGATGATATATCCGTAACCGATCGTATCCAAAAGCAGGTGGATTTTTTACAAATAAATCCTGAGATTCAAGCCGTCGGAGGGTGGATCGAAGAGTTCAACATTGACACGAACGAGAGACAAGTTGTACGATATGGCCTTGGACATGAAGAACTAAAACGAAATCTTATCAAGAGAAATCCTCTAGCTCATGTGACAATATGTTTTAGAAATACCTTTTTTGATACAATATCCTGTTATGATACAACAAAATTGAATGAAGATTTCGATTTATGGATCAAAGCTTTTAAAAAAGATGTTCAACTTTACTGTTTGCCGGAAGTATTGGTAAAAGTTAGAACAAGCAACGCTTTTTTTGACAGAAGAAAAAATATCGCCCGTGCAAAAGAGGTGATGTTGTTGAAATTTGATGCGACAAAGACTTTTAGTTTCGGAATAAGGGGCTATTTGTACGCAGTGGCGCATTTTGTGCTTTTTTTAAGTCCCGGACGGTTGAAACGATTTTTATATAAAAAGATGAGGAATTAAAACATATGAATTTTTTAGAATTACCAAAAGAGAATATTTCGACAAAGCAACTTTTGGGATTGATCGCGTTGGCATATCTGTTTAGTTTCGTAATCAGGCTTATTTGGGTGATGCAGTTTGGTGATTATGCGCCGTTTCACTACAACGGCGAACTTATGATAAATACCAACGACGGATACTTTTTTGCATCCGGTGCTCAAGAAGCGCTTTTTGGACTACATCAACCAAATCCGAGGGTTCCTGATTGGCTAAATTACGGAGTCACATTTTTTACCGTTTTATTGACGAAAATAACTCCTTTTTCTTTAGAAACGATTATATTGTATATGCCGACAATAATATCATCTTTGGTAGTGATTCCCATCATTTTGATCGCACGCCTTTTTAACGCAACATTGTGGGGGTTTTTCGCCGCGCTTTTAGGTTCTATCGCCTGGAGTTATTATAACCGTACTATGACCGGTTATTACGATAGTGATATGTTCGCCGCTATGGCACCGATGTTCGTTCTTTATTTTTTTATATCTTCGGTTCGTCATTTTACTTTAAGAAGTGCGCTTTATGCGGGTTTGATGATCGTTATCTATCCGTTTTTATACGATCAAGGGCGAGCCGTCGTATTTGCGATGAGTGTGATATATTTTCTATATCTACTAGCTTATCATAGAGATGAAGAGAACACATATAAGTCCATTATTCTAATTTCGCTTTCAACTCTTCCCGTCTCATGGTTTTTGGGCTCACCTTTTAGTTATATGGTCAATGCCCTGATCTTGGTCGGAGCCTATATCTTTTTAAAACAAAAGCGTTTCCAGAAGAGACATTTATATATTTTATCGGCCGTGAGTGTAATCGGATTTTTATATTTCGGCAATGTCTTTTCTCTTATTTTTGGAAAAGTCGCATACTATTTATCACGGGGTACGGATAGTGAGGGACTTCATTTTTTTCAGGTGAATCAAACCGTTCGTGAGGCAGGTAAAATACCGTTTTCGGTGATGGCAAATCGTATTAGCGGATCAACTGTCGGTGTTATAGTGAGTTTGATCGGCTATATTATGCTTGTCGTTAAGTACAGGCCGTTCATTTTGGCTTTACCCCTGATAGGTATAGGTG
>Ga0256914_1001029_pt1 | contig 26595 bp, 23 predicted proteins | sample HulkmetaG_FD_191571 | JGI IMG/M metagenome (GOLD analysis project Ga0256914, IMG submission 191571) | Hydrothermal chimney microbial communities from Main Endeavour vent field at the Juan de Fuca Ridge, Pacific Ocean - Hulk | ecosystem: Environmental > Aquatic > Marine > Hydrothermal vents ... | reverse complement strand
CTTTCAGCCAAAGCAACGCCACAAGAAGCGCAATAAGCAACGAATGGCATATGGCTATTGTCCTCTACACCCTTACGATGCTCCTTGACTCGAAGTAACCTCTTACTGGCAGTCTCATTGGCCTTTCGAAAATCATCTTCCAGAAGGACTGGTTCGGCCACAGAAAGAGAGCCCCCCAAAGTTTTACGATACATTTCAGCTAGATCATCGGCAAAAGCCCTCGCCTCTTCTTCCTTTTCAAAAATTATTCGAAATCCACCGCCATCTTTCACTACGACCTTACCATGATATTTCTTCAGTAAAGGATCAATTCCCTTGCGCGTGAAACTTGTCAGCATCCAGCTCGCACCAGTGACTTGTCTGAGACGAGATGATCGAAAGATAATGTCCTGAATTTTGTCGGCTTCAGCAGCCAAAAGATAAGGCATAAAAGACCTCCTGTTAAAAGTTAGTCGCTTAATCGCGGCGGGAGAAAATCAAGCGAAAGCGCTTTGCATATCTCCGCCCAATTTGGAATAGTGCAATTCTTATATTCGTCTAAACGAATTTCGGGAAAATATCTCTGGAACCAATTCGTCTCAAACTCAGCAATCGCTCCTTGAATTAAGACCAATGCTTCTTCAGCAACTGATTTGGGAATGGTGAGATGGGTATGTATCGCCTCTCCACGTAGCTTTACAAAGAGCGGTACATGGCTATTGGAAGCCATTAGTGTCATATCCAATCCTGAATTGAAAGGATAGTTACCCAGAGCCGGTGCATTCGGCTTTAGCATCAACATCCATTTTTTCAACTTTCCACGACTAAATTCAAACATCTGCCTTTTACCATTTTGAATCCGAAGAGCTTTCCTGAATTTCCATTCACTGGCGTCATTGACTAACGCACGAAATACCTCGTGCTCCATCTCACCAAGCGAAGAAACTTCTCTCCATGCATCACCCCGTGGTTTTACCTTCACATCCCCCTTAAACCAACTCAAAGCCATTCGTGCCTTGAGGAGAAATTCATTCAGTCCAGCAGCACGCAGATAAGCTGATCGATAATCTTCTTTTTGGTTGACGAGACGTTTGATTTTATCCCGTTCATCATAAATGTATGATAGCAATCGTTCTGGCTGATTGAAAATCGATTCTGAAGGGGAAGCCACCCCTTCCTTTAATTGCAAATGGGCGCGTAGCAATGCTTGTGCAGCATCTGCTGCATCACTATTCTCATCAGCATGAGGCCAATCATCGCCCAATGTGAAAATAGCCTCTGGGAGAAGAGAATCTGGGAATCGCGCCTCAGCAGCTTTTTGGTTCGCTTGAAAATAATCACCGTTATCCCAAAGTTCATATACTTCTAGCAATTTGATCAGTGAACCGACAGCGGCAATTTTACTTTCAGTATAAAGCGACTCTTGTCCGCCTGTCTCTAGTGATTGTTGCATGACTTCTTGAATCTCAACAACCAACTCACGTGCAGCACTGAAATTATAACCTTGAACCAATTCCCGCACTCTTTCCCAATCGCGCAAGGCGAATGCCTCATAAGGATTGGATATCTCACGGATTTTGCAAGCAAAACCGTAAGGGCGTCCCCATTGTTCATCATATTGATCGCTATCAAAGTCAACGTAGACAATTGGCAGTCCCGAATGTGCTGCGTAAAGGAACGCACCAGCAATCATGGTCTTTTTTGCACCAGTAACATCTACAACATTGACAAAGTCGCTGCCAGCTGGTGGCGCGGATTTGGGACTGTTCAAGGCCTCATCGAGCTTTTGAAAAACAGCAGTTGGAGTATCGCTGTTGAGGACATGCAGGGTGATGTCTTCTTTGTTTAAATTAGGCCGCAGTGTTTTTGGCAGATCGGATGCATCTGACAATGAAACCAGTAATCTTTGTAAATATTTTCCCTGGCTGTTCCCTGAACGATTTGGATACTTCTTGTTCAAAATTAACGCTATTCGTTGGGGCTTCAAAACACACGCTAGTTGCAATAATGGTTCCAAAGAAGTTCCCACAGTCATTGCCAAGGTGAACACCGATTTGCTAACTGCTTCGAGTCGCGGCAAACCGTCATCAGCATTTGAGTTCTGTGCGCATCGTAACTCCGAACTCAAGCGTTCTTTGATGTAATTCTCTACACCGCGATTTTTTTCCCACGCCTGACGCGTGAGTTGCCTTAATTGATTTTGATCGCAATTGAACATGGTTAAGTGATGTAATATCAGAGATTTATCAAGGATTCAAGTGTATTTATCAATGAAATTCAAATTCACTTAAATACATCCTAATTCTTATACAAAAATAAATCAACAGAAAGTTTAGGGGGTGGTTAATGCTGAGTTGATGGGAGTCGGCTGGCATAGCGCTGCAACAGCAGCAAGCACGACTCCAAATAGATGGCAGGATCGCCGTCATTGGCGTAGGCCTTGGTCACGGCGGCACATTCTTGCGCCAAGTCATTTTTCATCTCGCGCCAGGCCGATTCCAGTTGCGCTTGGGGCCATCGCTGCCCCGGAAACAACACATCTTCCTCCAATGCCAAAGGCGCCAGAGGCAACCAGGCCCTCTCCTTATCGGGCAAAGTATGGCCATTGATGGCGATGCTGGTAAAAATGGACTGCACCTGTTGTGGCGACGACACTGGCGTTTCAGCTCGCTCTGCGTTGCCTGCAGCAAGTTGGGCAGCCAGGGTCACTCGCTTCATTTCGCTGGGAGCCACCGCTGCCTGAGTCAGCCCCAACAGCTCCCAATTATGCTGCAAGCCAGCCAGAGCCAATCGATAAATTTTCTCGTTCATAAGCAACCTCATCAATAAATGCGAATGGTAAAGGGTTCTATTTTTATTATAATCGCCTGTGGGTACCGTGTCATGGGTATTTTTACGCAATTTCTTCAGCATCTTTGCCGATGATCGTTTTTGATACTTTGTGCTACACTAAGTCATCACTAAACATCACACATCCTTCGCCAATGAGCACTGCCACAACGCCAGAACATTAACAGCACAAGAACCAACGTCGCTGAAATACTCAGGTCTGGCATCGTCATAGAAAGATAACAAACTCGCCATTCGAAATCAAGAAATTCACTACAAACGACCCAATTGCGATAAGCAGGGCTCAAAGTGCCGATAAATAAAGTGATAATCCAAACGTTCACTTTCCGGCAACTCCCAAATAACACGACACTCATCAAGAATGCGCGATTTGTGACTATCCACTGTCCTGATGGAGACCGAAAGCAGCGCTGCCACCTCTTCTCGTCCCATGCCCTGAGCAAAGGCCCGCAACACATCCTGCTGCCGCAAAGTCAATCGCCGCCACACGCTCAAACAACGCCCGCGCTCATCCTGACTCAGCCAGCGAGTCTGCGCTGTTAGCACATCCTCCGGACTCACCGTCATCAGCGCCCGAATGGCAGGGAAATAACTGCCCAACATGGCCACCGGCACCTGCAGCAACTCGATGCCCGCATCGGGCGCGTGCAAAATAGCGCCATCTCGGGCCCGTTGCTGCACCTCATCGGGCGTGTACAAATGCCAGATAAAATCACCGGGCTCCAATTGCAGCATGGCTGTCGATACCGCCAACATCGCCATCATGCGGCGGCCTCCCGCCAACAACAGATGCACATGCGCCCGATCCTCCTTCAACTGCCGGATGAGCTCATGGATCGTGCGCCACACCGCCGCCACATCACGCTCAGTCCTTATATCCTGCAAAATCCCCAAACGCTCCCCCGCATAAATGGGAACTGGACGCAAATGACAACGCCGGCCAGCATAACGATCCCCAGGAAAAGCCTCGCCCAGCCGTCGCAACGCCCGCAAATAACGTTCTCGCCCCAAATGCACCACCGCCACCTCATCTACCAACTCCCCGCGCACCAACAGCAAATCCAACGCAAAGGTGACAACTTGTGGTTGGCCACCTAAAATAGCTATCAAAACAGTTCGTTTCTTCATCAACTAAGAGGCCCTCATGGCATACGTGAATCTTTTTCCTGCTATCCTATTGGCCGGTCCACCAAACACCGGTAAATCAGTGTTCGCTTACCATTGTAGCATCAAGCTAAAAAAACACAAAACACCCTTCATCATCCTGCGCACCACGCCAGATGGCGAAGGGGACTGGTTCATGGAATCGACTAAAGCTGTAAGCGTAGCACTACGACAACATCACAAAGGACACTTCACACCCCAACTGGTTCATCAGGCCGAAACAGCCATTTTACACCGCAAACTCCCCATGCTGGTCGATATTGGAGGCAAACCCCGAGGCGAACAATTTCGCATCTTACACGCCTGCACCCACGCCATCCTGCTCTATCGCACCGAAGCCGAAAAAACGCAATGGCAAGCCTGGCTGGATGAAACAGGCCTTATCCCCATCGCCTGGTTACGCTCCGATCTGACAGGCTCCGACACCATCACCACCCAAGAAGGCCCCCTGCAAGGAGTCATCAGCGGGCTGGATCGCTTTCAACCTCGCTTGGGCCCCACCTTCGATAAAGTCATGGCCCGCATCCACGGCATATTCGATTACCCCCCCAGCGTCATCCAAGAACGCCACCTGCGAAACGCCCCCGCAGAAGCTCACACCGTAGTCGTCGAACACCTGGCCCGCAGCCTGAAAATCCCGCAAGACCACCGCGGCTACTGGTGGTCCCCCGCACACCTGCCCCAGGCCATAAAACGACTGCCCAAAAACAGCGCCATTGCCCTTTATGGCCGCGGAACCGCATGGCTCTACGCCAGCATTGCCGCCCATAACCACCCCTACCCCTTCCATCTCTTCGACGCCCGGCACTTCGGCTGGATGCAACCGCCCCCGGTCATCCTGAACAGCACCCAAACCACGCCCGACATCGACATCAGCCACCAAATGCAGCAAGAGGGATTACGCCTGGAACTGGCGCTACAAACCAGATTCATCACACCCGCACCAATCCACCTGCCCCCCCTACCCCCTGCCCAAGCCATCATCCTGGATGGCAAAATGCCCCTGTGGCTGAGCTCAGCCCTGACCCGGGCGCTGCTCCCGGCCTACCCCCGCATCCTCCTCTACGACCCGCGCACAAAAGAAAACATCCAGGTCTGGCCCCTGGCGTCAGCATGATGCGCCCAACCAATAAAAAACGCCCCGGCAAAACCGAGGCGTCGATAAAACTGGGGAACAGGGATTCGAACCCCAACTAGCTGATCCAGAGTCAGCCGTTCTGCCGATTAAACTATTCCCCAGCAGCGGGAGGCATTATAGCAAAAAGCTGGGGCCGGAGCAAATTTTCCATCAACAAAGATGCTCCGGCCCCATGAAATCAAGAATGCCATGCCTCCAATTGATGGCTACTGACCAAACTCGATAACCCTGCCCGTGGCAGTCCAAAGACCATCGATGGTAGGCACATCCTCCGCGCCCGTCTCATAATGCCCCTTGCCAGTCAGCTTCACCGCACCCGTGCCAGCCACGTGCATGTGAATATCCTTGCCACGCAAACACACGATGATCTCATCGGCATCGCTCAGGGTAAACGTGCCATCGAAACCCTTCCAACGAACCCAGCCACTGGCAAAATCACGACGCACACCTTGCCCGGTAATCACAGGCTCATCAACCTCGCCCGCATCAAAATACCAGACCACGCCCTGACCGCTCAAAAGCAACGTCTCGGCATTACCCGTCATACAGGCCCGACCATCACCATCAGCCTCCAGCCAACCAGACCCGATTACCGAATCTGCACTGACCGCGGTGGCCACAGCCATCGTCAACAGCAACGCTATCAGCGCCAAAATCGTCATTCGCTTCCACATGATAGTTTCTCCTTGAGTAGGTGAGATAAAAAAATTGTTGTCGTCCGACACACATAGTTTGCGCCCCAAACTTTAAGCAGCCATAACAAAAGTGTAAAAGCATTGTAAGAGTAACGACTAACGTCCCGACTTCAACCACCACAAAGGCACAAAAACACTAAGCATTTCAAAACTTTTTCCTTCTTCGTGCCTTTGTGGCTTCGTGTCTTCGTGGTTTCTAGCCGGGCTACCTTAGTAGTAACTTGTAAGAGCTGATAGAATTTGTCAGAAAGAAAGCAAATCGGTATAATTGCCTTGATTACGCCACCCTAGCTCAGTCGGTAGAGCAACGCATTCGTAATGCGTCGGTCGTCGGTTCGAATCCGTCGGGTGGCTCCTCTCTCCCAGTCCCACGGCTGGGATTTTTTGTAGGTAGCAGTACAACGCCCCCACTGCCGCAACATCTGCACACCCCGGCCCTTCTGGCAACAACCTGTGAACGCCAAAAACACCGCCCCCGCAGCAAACACCCCCAAGCTGCATCCGGCCCCCCTGGCCCGAGGCCCCCTGTTGGCACAACTGTGGCGCGGCATCAGCCACCCCCTGCCATTGACAGCATTACTCATCATCGCCACCGCAGCACTCATCGCCCACCTCACACTGCCACAACTCCCCACCAGCCTCATCGCCAACCGCAGCGCAGCCACACTCTGGCTGGATGAAACCGCAGAAGCCCTGCCCGCAGGGGCACTTTTGCGCGCACTGGGAGCCTTCGATCTTTCACACCTGACCACACTCAAAATACTATTGGCGCTGCTGACCGCACTCCTGCTCATCCACCTGATCAACGACATCTTACGCATGCAGGCCACCCGGACACTGCACCCGCCCCTGCACTGGCTACCTGGTCTGCACGCCTGGGATGCCAACATCGCCGCACGCCCGGACGACATTGCACACCCCCACCCTGCCACATGCCCCCAGCCGCGCCACATCGTCGCAGAAGATACCCAGACACCTGCACAACACCTTTACGACTGCCACGCCCGCCAGCAATGGCTCGCAATGCTACTCCACCTGGGACTGCTGCTGGGCCTGGCCGCACTCATCCTCAACCTTAGCCGCGGCTGGCAAACAGAACCCCTCAGCCTGGATTGGGGCCAAACCCAATCGCTGGCCCCCTACACCCAACTACAAATCGGCCTTAACAACGACGGCACAGCACTAACCCTCTGCTGCCCCGAAACGCAAATCCCCCTGCCCCGCACGCACATCATGCGCGGCAACGTGCGCCTGCACACACACAACCCCCAAAACGCCCTCCTGCTCAGCCTCAAACAAAACGACACCCCACTCAAACTGCAAGCCATCGAACAGCGAGCCTATGCCGCAGATGAACTCATCGTTCACTTCCCGCAGCCCCGCAGCGAACGAGTCATCGCCGCCCCCGAAGCCCAACGCTCCTTTCGTCTGACTGCACTGGATGATGGCAGCTTTCGCGTTCAGGCCCTGAACGCCGCCAACCAAGTACACCTCTCCGAAACCATCCACCAAGCCGTAACCCTGCCCCTGGAACCAGACCTTACCCTTACCATCATCCCTCGCAGCTACATCACCCTAAACGCCCGTGGACGCCCGGGAACCTGGCTGCTGTGGCCCGCACTGACCCTCATCCTCGCAGGCCTGTACGCACGCTGGCGCTACCCCTACTGGCGATTAGGCATCCTCAGCAACCCCGCAGGCCTCTCACTACGCTGGCAAGGCACACCCCGCACCCGCACCCAATTCCTCGCCCTGCTACACCAACTCACCCCCGAAAACACCTCCGAACCGGACCCCTCCGATGACTAAAACCAGCACCGACTTCGCCAAACCCATCGTCGTAGGCATTGCCGGAGGTAGCGGCTCCGGTAAAACCACCGTGGTACACCGCATCCTCGACCGAGTCGGCTGGGAACGCATCGCCTATCTACCCCACGACGCCTACTACCGCGATGCAGCGCATCTGCCCTGGAAAGAACGCAGCCACCTCAACTACGATCATCCCAAATCATTGGATAACGAGCTGCTCATCACCCACATTCAGCAACTCATGCAAGGGCAAGCCATCAATGCCCCCATCTACGACTTTGCGCACCACATCCGCAGCAACCAAACCCGCCGCGTACGACCCAGCCCCGTCATCCTGGTAGAAGGCATCTTAGTCTTCACCGACAAACGCCTGCGCGAACTCATGGACATCAAACTTTATGTCGATACCCCCGCAGACATTCGCTTCATCCGTCGCCTGCTACGCGACATCGAAGAACGGGGCCGCACCGTCGATTCGGTGGTAGAACAATACCAAACCACCGTCCGCCCCATGCACATGAAATTTGTTGAACCCACCAAAACCTACGCCGACATCATCATCCCCGAAGGTGGACACAACGATGTCGCCATGGACATGGTCATCGGGCGCATCGAAGCCCTGCTGGCCCGAGCGAGCGAGATGAACAGACACTAAGGCAAAGTGTGGGCCGACCTGCCAACCATCGCCACCGCTGCCAGGAACTTTGACACATCCCCCAAAATCCGCTATAGTTCCATCATTATGTTTATGCAACGCAGGCGTACCATCTAACGGGACGAGGTCAGAGCCAGCTCTGATCCCTCATCACGCGTCTGCATCTGAACTCGAATCCCATCCAACCACGACGGCCTTTGCCTCGTGGTTTTTTATTATCCAAAGTCTACCTGGATAGAGATGAACAGCCACAATCCAAAAATACAAAAGCTATCACACATTACCCAATTCTCAACAGGAGTCAACTCATGTCACCCAAAAAAACCAAAATCAACAAAGTCGTACTGGCCTACTCAGGTGGGTTGGATACCTCGGTCATTGTGCCATGGCTGAAAGAAAACTACCAATGCGAAGTCATCTGCTTTGCCGCCAACCTGGGCCAGGCCGAAGAACTGGATGGCCTGGAAGAAAAAGCCTTGGCCTCAGGAGCCAGCAAAATCTACATCGAAGATTTACGGCAGGAATTCCTCACCGATTATGTCTTTCCCACCATGCAGGCAGGCGCCGTGTACGAACGCAAATACCTGTTGGGAACCAGCATGGCCCGCCCGCTCATTGCCAAACGCATGGTCGAAATTGCCGCACTGGAAGGTGCAGATGCTGTTTCGCATGGGGCCACAGGCAAAGGCAACGACCAGGTACGATTCGAACTCACAGTCATGGCCCTGAACCCCAAACTCAAAATCATCGCACCGTGGCGAGAATGGGAAATTCGCGGGCGCAAGGACGCGCTGGCCTACGCAGCCGCGCATAACGTGCCCGTGGCCGCAACCGAAGAATCCATCTACAGCCGCGACCGCAACCTTTGGCACATGAGCCACGAAGGCGGCCTGCTGGAAGACCCCTGGAACGAGCCGGAAGAGAGCATGTACACCCTCAGCGTTTCGCCCGAGGCTGCCCCCGACGAGCCGGAATATGTGACCATCGACTTCAAAGAAGGCCTGCCGGTACGCTTCAACGGGCAAGCCATGGGCCCGCTGGAACTGATGACCACCCTGGATAAAATCGCGGCCAAGCATGGTATCGGACGCATCGACCTGGTAGAAAACCGCCTGGTAGGCATGAAATCGCATGGCGTGTACGAAACACCGGGCGGAACCCTGCTCTACGAAGCCCATCAAGCCCTGGAACAACTGGTGCTGGATCGAGACACCCTGCACTACAAACAACAAATTGGCCTGCGCTACGCCGATTTGGTATACAATGGTCGATGGTTTACCCCGCTGCGCAAGGCCCTGGATGCCTTTGTACAGGCCACCGAGCAAAACACAACTGGCTCGGTACGCATGAAATTGTACAAAGGCAACGTCATCCTGGTTGGCCGCAAAAGCCCCTACAGCCTCTACCGCGAAGATTATGTCACCTTCGATGAGGACGATGTTTACAACCAGCACGATGCCGAAGGCTTCATCAAACTGTATGGTCTGCCCATGAAGGTGCAGGCGATGCTGGAAATCGAAGGCGCGGGCGTCTCCAGCTATCAATCTCCCGATTACAGCGGTTTCAAACGGGATTAGATTGATGGGATGCAGGCCCGAAAACAGAAAATAGCTTGCAACGATTCAACTTTTTGCCACAAAGGTACCAAGAAAAGAAAGGTAACGACTAACGGACCTGACTGCAACCACCACAAAGGCGCAAAGACACTAAGAACAGCAAGCATTTCAAAGCTTTTTCTTCGTGCCTTTGTGGCTTCGTGTCTTAGTGGTTTCTAGCCGGGCTACGTTACAACGGTCAATCGACTGACAGGGCGTCACGCCTCGCCCGCGCAGACGCATCATGCGCGCAAGCCTTCCACGGAGAAATCTCATGCACATTCCCAACGGCTTTAGCTTTGCGGGCATAGCCTGCGGCATCAAACCGCCGGGGCAGCCCGATTTAGCCCTCCTCTTTTCATCTTTGCCCGCCACAGCCGCCGCAGTCTTTACGCAAAACCGCTACGCCGCGGCCCCGGTACACTATGATAAACGACTCCTGGCACAAAATCAGGCGAACGTACACGCCATCATCATCAACAGCGGCAATGCCAACGCAGTCACCGGGCCCGCGGGCCTGGCTCACGCCCGGCTCATGGCCGAAGCGGTGGAATCTCGGTTCGGCTTGCCTCCCTGGAGCACTCTGGTAGCCTCCACCGGCGTCATTGGCGTGCCCCTGCCCATAGAACGCATCGAGGCGGCCACACCTGAGCTGTTTGCCAGCCTCAAGGGAGATGAACCGAGCTTTTTGGCCGCTGCCCGGGCCATTATGACCACCGACACCCGGCCCAAAACAACCAGCACGCAAATACAAATCCAGAATACCACCATCAATCTGGCAGGCATGAGCAAAGGCTCTGGCATGATTCACCCCAACATGGCCACCATGCTGGGCTTTTTGATGACCGATGCCCGGCTTACGCCCGAAGCAGCGCAGCAGGCTCTCATCCAGGCGACCAACGCCTCATTCAATCGCATCACCGTAGATGGCGATACCAGCACCAATGATACCGCCATCCTCCTGGCTAACGGCGCAGCAGGCGGCCCCCTCATCCAGGCGGGAACGCCCGAGCTGCAAGCCTTCACCCAGGCCCTGACATCGGTCTGCATTCCTCTGGCCCAAGCCATTGTGCGGGATGGCGAAGGCGCTACCAAGTTTGTAACCGTGCAAGTCTCGGGGCTGGATGATGATCAGGAAGCGCATCGAGTGGCCAATGCCATTGCCACCTCGCCGCTGGTCAAAACAGCTATCTATGGCGGCGATGCCAATTGGGGACGCATTCTGGCTGCTGCCGGTTACAGTGGTGCCAGGTTCCAGCCACAACGGGCCGAGTTATGGATTACGGGCGGGCCCCACGCGGATGCTTATCTCCCCAAAGTGCAATTGGTGGCCCAGGGCACACCCCTGGATTATGATGAAACCGCAGCCAGCCACTGCTTTGCTCAGCCCGAGCTGCTGATTCAACTACAATTGGGAGAAGGGCCTGGTCACGCTGAGATGTGGACCTGCGATTTTAGTCATGAGTATGTTACCATTAACGGCGAATACCGCACCTGATACCTTCACACACCCTCACAAACCCTATGTTCCAACAACTACTCATTGCCACCCACAACGCCGGAAAAGTTCGGGAATACCGCGAATTGCTGGCCGATTTGCCCATTGAGGTGCTTTCGCTGGATGAAGCGGGCATTCGGGAGGAGGTAGAAGAGACCGGAACGACCTTCGAGGCGAACGCACTGCTCAAGGCCCGCAGCTATGCCCAGCTTTCGGGCCTGCTCACCTGGGCCGATGACAGCGGTCTGGCTGTCGATGCGCTCGACGGCTGGCCCGGCGTTCATTCGGCGCGTCACGCCGGGCCCGATGCCACCGATGCAGACCGCATCCAGGCACTGCTGGCCCGCCTGCACGCGGTGGATGCCAGCAACCGGGGCGCGGCCTTTCATTGCGTGGTGGCCCTGGCTGCTCCCGATGGCCGCACCTGGACTACCACGGGCCAGTGCCGCGGTCTGCTCATCGACACCCCCACCGGCTCGGGCGGATTTGGCTACGATCCCATCTTCTTTGTGCCAGAGCAAGGCAAAACCTTTGCCCAACTCACATCCCAGCAGAAAAATGCCATCAGCCATCGCGGCATCGCGGCCCGCAAGGCAGCCCAACTGCTGGCAGAGCTGCTGTTGCGTGATCAAGCACATTCGAGCCACTCCAAATAGACAACAGCGGCTGAACGCGCTACAATCATAGCTGCACGCCATCCACTCGCCACCTCGCCATTTTTCAGATGACTCGTCCAGATTCATCCATCATGCCACTCTCAACCACCCTGCAAGCACTGGCCCACCGCCGTCTGGGGCTTATCGGCGTCGGCAGCATCGGACGCATACTCATTCAGCGGCTGCAAGCGTTGGGCCTGCCTCAACGCCAGCTCATCCTGTGCGATGCCAACCCCGAACGGGGAGCCCGCCTGCAACGGACCTTCGAGCTAAAAACCTGTCCTCTGGCCGATGAATGTTGCCGCGCAGATATCTGGCTGATTGCTACACCCCCAGCCGCGGTCATTCCCACGCTGCAAACCTTGGGCTCACGCCTCAAACCGGATGATTTGGTGATTTCATTTGCCGCGGGCATTGGCCTGAGCCAGCTACACGCCATCGTGCCCGAGCATGTGGCAGTGGTACGCATCATGCCCAACGCGCTCTCGTTCATTGGCCACGGCGTAAACCCGGTAGTCTATGGCCAACAATGCGGCATTCAGGCCATGGCGCAAGTACAGGCCATCCTCAACGCTCTGGGCGAAAGCATTGTGCTGGAAGATGAACAGATGGATTGGGCCGTGGGACTCACTGGTGCGTCCATGCGCTGGCTGCTGGCCGCGCTGGCGGGCATGATGCACGCGGGCCTGGACGCGGGCCTGAGCGCGCCCGATGCCCGTTGGCTCGCTGCTAAAATGATGCAAGGCACGGCTGATTTGGTGCTGGAAACCAGCTTTTCTATCGACGACCTGAAAAAGATGACAGCCATGCAAGTGGCCGATGAAGAGGCACTGGCGCGGCACTTCCGGCAACTGGCACATCGAGCCAAAGAGATGGCTGCGCAGCGCTAAGCTGATTCAGCTCGCAGTACTCGCACGCCCGACTCAGCAGCCACAATAACGCCATGCGCCATGTTCAAAAAAAGTCCATGCTCCATGACACCGGGCCAGGTGTTCAAGGTTTGTGCCAGTGCTGCCGGATCGGTAATGCCTCCTTCAAACCAGCAACGTGCCAAAAAATGGCCATTGTCTGTCACCCAGGGCTGACGTTCATCCCGCAGCCACAATTGCGCCCGACACCCTGGCAGCCCATTCAGCCAGCGCACAGTCACTTCATGCTGAAAAGGTGCAATCTCCACAGGCAAAGGCCCATGCTCACCCAGCCGCTGCACCAATTTACTCTCATCAACAATAATCCAAAGCTGACGAGCATGAATCTCTACCAGCTTCTCACGCAAGAGCGCCTTACCCAAGCCCTTAATCATATTCAAATCGGGATCAACCTCATCAGCCCCGTCAACAGCTAAATCCAGATAATCAACCTGGGCCAACGAAACCAGCGGGATGCGACACTTGCGGGCCTGGCGGGCAGTATTCTCAGAGGTAGGAACACCACGAATGCCGCTCAATTGGCCCGATTGCAGAGCCTCGCCCAGATACTGCACAAAAAAAGCGGTCGTCGAGCCAGTTCCCAGCCCCAGCACCATATCATCCTTCACCAACGAAAGCGCGTAACGAGCAGCATTTTGTTTCAACTTGACTTGTTTATCAATCATCATCGGGTTTGTGACCGTTGGACATAAATGGGGAAAAAGGCATATAATGGGAGTACGATAAATTTTCGGTAACGACTAACGTACCCGACTTCAATCACCACAAAGACACAAAGACACTAAGAACACCAAACATTTCAAAACTTTTTCTTTCTTTGAGCCTTCGTGTCCTTCATGGCTAATCGGAAAACGTGAATAGTTACGATGCGTAAACATTTGCATCAAAAATAACTGCTGTCATCATCAACCTGAATCACTTTTTCTTGATAATCCTCAATAAATGTCAGCAGCTCCTTCTTAATCGCCTGCCACTGCGAAGATTGCAAGGCCTGCTGCAAAGCTGGCAATGTCGGCACATCTAAAACCACCAAAATCTGCGGCACGCGACCATATGTCGCATAATAAACATCGCGCGGTGGCAAACCAAGCTCAACCAGGCCAGGAGCCAAACGGTCATTGATAAATGCCGAATACTCAGCTTCCAGCCCTGGTCTGATATTCCAGGTAAGAATGAAACGCAGCTTTGACGACATGAGAACGTATTCCTTCATTAAAAGATGGCAGTTTTATCAGCATAGCAGAAGCCACGCCGGGATGCAAAGATGGCGGGGCATTTTCATCATCTCTTTGCTGTTACTGCTGCTGTTGCGGCCTGAATCGGTCGGGGCACAGGCTGATTATCCAGGCGGCTTCACGCTAAGCCCCCTGGTCAGCCACGACATCGCACTGCTTTCCATGACCGCAGATGTCAACTTCCACGATGATGGAACCAGTACCACTGCTGAGGTACAGGTCAACTATCGCCTACACAATCGCAACCAGAGCAAAAATCAGGTGCTTTCGGTGGCGATTCCAGGCTATGCCGTGACACAGCCCCCGCCCGAGACGATTGCCCTGTTTTTGGGCGGAAAGGAGGTGGCTCTGGAACGAGGCCACGAACAATGGTGGGTGGCAGATGTTACGCTCAAACCGAATCAGCGCGTGAATTTGGTTATGAGTTATTCGGTCATACTGGGCAATGACCCCATTGTGCATTTCCGCTATCCGCTAGACCTGACAGCACAAATGTGGAGCGGCGTTCTGGAAAGCGCCCGATTCACTATCGCCTTTGCCGAGCCACCCAATCCGCAATCGTGGCTGGGCCTCATGCCCGAAACCTACAAGCTGAGCGCCGAGGCAGTGACCTGGTCGTATGATGTGGAGGATCCGCAGGAGGCCATTGATTTCCGCTTTATCCGCCCTTCACTCTGGCAACAAATCATCGAGGCCCGCCGCACAGCCGCGGCCCAGGATTCGGCGGAGGCTCATCAGACATTGGGCAGTTTATACGCCCAGCTGGCTGCAACCTCAACCAATCCTGAGATATTCCAACACTTCTTCCCTCTGGCAGTGGCCTCTTACTCCCGGGCCCAGCAGTTGGCGCCTCAAAAAAGCGAAAGCTATTTGGCATTATCAGAGCTTTATCAATTGCGGGCCAGCCTGAGCCCTCAAGAGGCGGCAGAATACAAAGCGCTGGCCATCAACGAGCTGATTAAAGCGCTGGAAAATGATGTAAACGACACTGCAATCCAGCAAGATGTCATCACAGGCATTACTGCGCTCATTGCCCGGGCCCGCAGCCGGGGCGATTTCGATGCGACCAATGCTTATCTGCAACGGGTAGAAGAGCTCTCGGCCAAACATCCCGATATTGCCAACAGTCCCGATATTCAGGCAGAACGACGGGCATTGGCCATTGATTGGGCCCGGCACGTGCTGGAGGATCAGGGGCCCGCGCCTGCCCGTCAGGTGTTGGCGCAACTGTTCGGGCCCGATGTTGTGGAATCACCCGATGTCAGCTTTGCCCGCGCAAATTCTCTGTACATCGTTGTCCGCACCGAACCCCATCAGCGTACCATCAGCATCAACGCGGCCATGCGTGAAGGCAACATTGCCCTGGTCGAAGCGTTGGCTAATAAGTTGGCTAACACCAAGATCGCCAAAATCGAGCTATTGGAGCTAGACCCCGTTCTGCTGAATATCGAAATCAGCTTTAAGGATGCCGCAGAGCTGCAAAACAAACAATTCGCGCTGGCCGAGGCGATTCCCCAGCAGCCGGAGTGGGAGCTTATTCGGGCCCTTTTACGCTCACGCACGCTCACCTGGACCCGCACAGAGGAACGCTGGCGCAGTCTCGAAGATTATGAAGAATCGGTGAGCCTGGTGGCTGTTTCGGCTGATGCAGCCACGCAGGGAATGGCTCTGGTGCAGGGTGCGCAGGCCATGGATAGCAGCGACTCATTGAATCGTCTGCTGGCCGATATTTGGATGCAAGAGGCGAGCGTGTGGCAAAATCTGGCCGATAACAGTAGTGTTCGCTATTTTCTGACTCTGTATCCTCGCCCCGGCGCACCGCTGGAACAAAGCTGGACGGTTTTACCGGGCAAGGAGCTTACCATGTCCGGACGAGCCACACAATATCATCTGGCAACCATGGCGCTGCTGGCGTTGGGATTATACGCATTGTTTGTGTTGCTCACCTGGATGCTCTTCCAGATGTTCCGCCGCTAACCCCCCATGACTTCGCACGCTCTCACATCTGCCCGCGCTGCGCCCGCCGACGCGCCCGCCTCACGCCCGCAGACGCGCCTGTGGCTCGATTTTGTGCTTTTCTGGCTCATGCTTAGCAATCTGGCCCTGGCGTTGGCGGCTGCCCAATGGAGTCTGGGCCTGGAGCATCTGGCGCTGATTGCCGGCATGGCAGTGATTGCCGGTACGCTGCTGGCGCTCAGCGATTTCAGCATCCCATTCGCACTTTTTTATGGCACGATTACCGGGACAGCAGCCATTCTTTATCAATTATCCGATATGGCAACAGGCCTGGCCATCCGACAAGAGCGGGTTTATCAGATTGTGGGGCGGGCGTGGGTCTGGCTCATGCAGGCTCTAAATGGAAACCCGGGCTCCGACTCGATGATTTTTGTGCTGGTGCTGGCCATTTTGTTGTGGCTGCTCAGTTTTAACGCTACCTGGGTTTATTTTCGAGACCAACGCAAATGGCAGGCAATTTTGCCCACAGGCCTGGTGATGTTGGGAAATTTGTATTACGCTCCGCACGATCTCAAAATCTACTTTATCATTTACCTGGCGCTGGCCATGCTCTTGCTGCTGCGGGCCACTCTGAACGCCCGAGAACGGCAGTGGCGCCAGGCCGATGTTTATTTTCCTTTTGACATGGGCTTCGATGTCATGCCCTGGGGAATCCTCTTCGTGGTGCTGATTATTTCCTTCTCTTGGGTGCTGCCCACCGCACTCAATCCCGATAAAAAGGAGATGGTGAATCCACTGGAAGACCCCGTTAAGCAGCTCAAAACGGAATGGAATCGTCTTTTTAGTACCCTGAATTATGGTGATAATGGCGCTGCGGCCCCCAGCATCGTCTTTACGCCCTCTCATCCTCTGGGGGGTGCCCGCTCCATGAGCAATGAGGCGGTCATGGATGTGCGAACCACGGTCAACCGCTATTTTCAGGCTACGCTGCTGGATACGTACACCTCGCAATCCTGGGAGTTGCGCAACACAGTCAACGCCAATCAGGTTACCGGCTACCACATTCCAGTCCCCGTTTACGAGGCCCGGCGCATCGTAACACAAACCATTACCATGCGCCAGCGTACCAATGTTATTTTGGGTGCGCCCATGCCGCTCGCGGTGGATGTTCCCACCAACGCCCGCATGGTTCCGCAAGGTCTTACCCCCGAGGAGGCGCTCACCGCGGAGATGATTGGTGCGGCAGAACGGGGTTTGATTCTCTCGCACGAGCTCATTGAGCCGGGCCAGAGCTACACCGTGACCAGCGCCATCAGCTTTGCCACCGAAACGCAACTGCGCCACGACAACACCGCATATCCTCCCGATGTGCTGGCCCGATATTTGCAGTTGCCCGAAGATGTGCCCCAGCGAGTGTTCGACCTGGCCGAAAAGATAGCTGCGGGACAGGATAATCCTTATGATGTGGCGCAGGCCATCGAGCGGTTTTTGCGCGGCTACACCTACAACGATCAAATTCCCGGGCCTGCTGCCGGGCAAGATGCGGCAGATTACTTCCTATTCGAAGAAAAAGAGGGCTATTGCGATTATTACGCCACCAGTATGGCAGTCATGCTGCGACATCTTGGTATTCCCACACGGCTGGCGCAAGGCTACGCCTCGGGCGAATTCAATCCGCTGACCAACAGCTACCATTTTATCGAGAAGGATGCGCACATCTGGGTTGAGGTGTTTTTTCCCACCTACGGCTGGATTCAGTTTGAGCCCACCAGCTCCGAGCCAGCCATTCAACGCCAAACCGAGGAGATTGTGCCCCCGGAAGAGGGGGGGCGGGCCTCGGTGCGGAAGCAGCACCAAAAGGAGGATGAGGCGCAGTCTCACAACATTCCGCAACCGCAAGAAGCCACGCCGTCATCGGGACTGGCTGGTGTTTCGCGGGGCCTGTGGCAACAGCTCAGCACCCATCTCGGACGAGGCTTGTTGCTGATGACACTGGCAGGCTTGCTGTTGGCAGCCGTTTTAAGCTGGCGCGTGATTCGCCAATCCCGGGGGATCCATTTTCGGCGCAGTAGCAGGATGCTGCTATCGCAAGATTTTCTGCATCAGCGTTGGCAGCGTCTTTTGTGGTGGGGCCGACGCCTGAATGTGCCGCAAAGTCCCAGTTTGACCCCTGCCGAGCAAGTGGCCGCGTTTACGCAATCGCTGCCGCAAACAAGCTCGGCGCTAAACACGCTGGCCGATTTGTATGCGCAGTCCTGCTACAGCCCGCATCCACTGCCCCCGACTGCCGCGCAAGATGTGCGACAGAGCTGGAAGCAATTGCAAGTGCAATTCATCCGGGCCTGGCTCCGACGCGTTTTCAAGTTGCGCAACGCCAATAAGTAGGTGATGCTATAAAAATTGAAATGTAGCAATTCATCGTTATCCAGAACGTACCACCAAGAGCACAAAGGCACCAAGGCACGAAGAAAAAAGGATAGCAATGCTTAAAAAAATCTGTGGCATCTGTGCCATCTTCGCCGTTCGTCGAGAGGCCCAGCGCCTTTCTCAAGTTTCAAGTGTGCATCTACTTAAGGCGTTGTTACTGCCCTTTTAGCTGCTTGAGATAACGTTCAGCTTCTCCTTTGGCGCGCGGGTCCTGGGCAGGTGGGCCCGCCAGAAAGGTTTCGAATTCTTTGATGGCCTGCTCGTTCTTATTTTGCATGGCATACAGTGTTCCCAGGCCAAAATGAGCCTCGGGCAGGGTGGGGTCGATGGACAGGGCTTTGGTGAACATGGTTTCGGCGTTTTGCTGATCACCACTTTGCAAATAGGTTGCGCCCAGCAGATAGGTGGTGGCCGCGTCATCGGGGTTCACGCTGAGCGCCTTCTCGAACTGCTGCCGGGCCTCGCTAAAACGTCCGAGCTGATACAAGGCAACGCCCAGGTTGGCCAGGGTAGCGGGATGATTGGGGTTGATGGCCAGCCCCTTCTTGTAGGCATCGATGGCATCGCTAAAACGGGCCCGCTCGGTGTAGGCATTGCCCAGCTTCAGATAGGCTGCGGAGGAGGGATTTTCTTCTGCGTTTTTGACCAAATCCTGCACCGCAGGGTCAGCTTCAGCCGAATTCACCTGCGATGACCCATTTTCGGGAATAACGGGCGTGGGCGCTACATCGGAGCTGCCACACGCAGCCAGCAAAACCGCCAACAACATCATCAAAAGAAGATTTACTTTTTTCATGCGGGACCTCCCAGTGAATCCAGCAGAACAACACGGGTGCTGTCGCCGGTCAAATCAGATTTACGGAGTTTGAGACTGGGCATGGGCTCAGCTACCTCAACGCCCATCTCTTTCAAAAATTTTTCCAGTGGATCCAATTCCAGTTTTAGGCCGGGCTGAGCGTAGTGCATGGGGATGACAATGCGCGGTTCTAACTCGGTGATGACCTCCACTGCCATAGCCGCATCCAGAACATCGCCGCCCCCCACCGGAACCAGAAGCACATCTGGGCTGTTAAGGGCTTCGATTTGCCTGCGATTCAATTTTTCGCCTAAATCACCCAAATGCCCGATGCTCATATCATCGAATTCATAAAGAAACGCGGTGTTGCGCTCCCGCTTGCCAGGTTCGCCCTTGTGCCAGGTCGCAATGCCTGTAACAAAAACAGCATTTACTTCATATTCGCCCGGGCCATCGAACTGATAATCATTACCCTTGACCGCCTTGCCATAATGATGCCCCGCTGAATCATGGCTAAAAGTAACAAGCTGTGCCCGCACCGAAGGCATAGCCAAGCCCACCTCGGGCGCATAAGGGTCGGCAACAATGGTCAGTTGCCGGCTCTTGAAACGAAAGCAGGATAATCCGTACCAAAAAATCTCCATAAAAACGTAAATTCCTAAAATAAATTGTGGGCTTGCCAAAAATATGCACGTGCAATGCAGTCTGCGGCATCTGTGTGCTAAAAGTCATTATTTTCAGCGTAGCCAATAGGTTGAAATCGACAGTATCAACATTATACACCACAGCAGCAATTCTGGTGAAGTGCCCCAATCCCACCCAACTCCCTACCGACGCCATAATTCGCAGGAACGCTTATTTGACAGATTCTAAGCATCGTGGTAACTTTTATAGCGTCTCCGTATTTACAGAAGATAGTTAAGGTAAATATGGCCAACCTGTGATTTTCATTTTATTTCTTTTGTCAATTGGTGTTTCTCTCGTTATTTTGTTCTCCGTTCCCAGTCACGCGAGACAAAAAACACACTTTATAAAGGATTACAGCGTTGTAATCTTCTTTCAGTTTTCTCACTACCAGGGTACACATTAAGCACTGGCAAGCTAACAAAACCAGAGCTTAATTTCACCATCATTTCAACCCATTTCCCATTTTTTCTCAAAAGGAGGAAAGTGCAATGACCCGTAAAATTCTCTTAGTGGTATTGATTCTGCTAGTGGCAGTAATGGCACTAACTGCTTGTGGTGGCAAAGAAACCGCTGCCCCCACCGAAGAAGCTGCTGCTACATCTGCCCCAGCAGCAACTGAGCAAACGGCTGCCCAACCGGAAGAAAAACCAGCAGAACAAACCGCCGATAGCATGCTGGCCACTGTCCAGAAGCGTGGCAAAATTGTCTGTGGTGTCAACCAGGCCGTTCCAGGCTTCGGCTTCATCCAGAAGGATGGTAGCTTTGCCGGTTTCGATATTGATTTTTGTAAAGCCCTGGCTGCAGCAGTCTTTGGCGACAGCAGCAAAGTGGAATATCGCCCGCTGAACGCGAAACAGCGCTTTACTGCCCTGCAAGCTGGCGAAATCGATGTGCTGATTCGTAACACTACTTGGACTCTGACCCGTGACACCGAGCTGGGCGCCAACTTTGCTCCTACCACCTTCTACGATGGTCAAGGCATCACTGTGCGCAAGGATAGCGGCATCAAGACCCTGAAAGACCTGGAAGGCGCCTCCATTTGTGTTAGCTCCGGTACCACCACCGAGCTGAATCTGGCTGACCAGATGGCTGCCAATGGCATTAACTACACACCTGTCGTTTTCGAGACCGCCGATGAAACCACCGGTGCGTATCTTGACGAGCGCTGTGATGCCTACACCACCGACAAATCGGGCCTGGTTGCCCGCATGTCCATGTTCGATCATCCCGAAGAGCATGAGATTATGAATGTAACCTTGTCCAAAGAGCCTCTGGGCCCCGTGGTTCGCCAGGGCGACGATCAGTGGTTCGACATTGTCAAGTGGATGGTTTTCGCCACCATTCAGGCTGAAGAATCTGGCGTGACCTCGCAAAATGTTGACGAGATGAAAGGCTCCGATAATCCCAGCATCAAGAAACTGTTGGGCACCGAAGGTGACATGGGCGCTAAACTTGGCCTGAGCAATGACTGGGCCTACAACATCATCAAACAGGTTGGCAACTTTGGCGAAATTTACAATCGCAACCTGGGACCCGACACTGTCTTCAACCTGCCTCGCGGCATGAACTCACTTTACACCGACGGCGGTCTGCTCTACTCACCTCCGTTCCGCTAAATCGACACGCGTAACACAAGAAGGGAAGAGTCGTTGGTGGCTCTTCCCTTCTGTCTATCTTGCCGACAGGTATAAAGCCAGAGACTTGACTCCCGAGCCATTAAGTTATTCCGACCCATTGGAGCGCTCGGTGTTGTTCTGTGCAGTTACGATGAATGCGTAACATCCTGACAGGTTGACTTATTTTCTCCTTTTCTCTACGACACCACAAAACAGGTATGCTCTATGACAATCAAACAATCAGATCATGGTACAGTACCTTTCTGGAGAGATGAACGGTATCTTCAGATTATTGCGCAGGTGGTGGTTGTTTCAGCGCTGCTGGCACTGGGCTATTGGCTCACGCATAATTTGCTAACGGGCCTGGAAGCTTTGGGAACACCCCTTAGTTTCAAATTCCTGGGGCTGACAGCCCAGTTCGATATCGGCGAAAAGCTCATCGATTACAGCCGTAACAGTACTTATCTCAGGGCACTAACGGTCGGCTTGCTGAACACAATCAAAGTATCATTCCTTGGCATCCTTTTTGCATCGCTCTTTGGCATTATTGTTGGTATTGCCCGGTTATCCAAGAACTGGCTTGTCAACAAACTTGCGACCATCTACGTCGAAACATTGCGCAACATTCCGTTGCTGGTTTTCCTTATTTTCCTCAGCAGTTCGGTCTTCCATAAATTGCCTCGCGTTAAGGATGCGCTTACCATCGGCAAGTACGCATTTCTTAGTAATCGAGGTATTTATATCACCTGGCTGACGCCCGGCCAGGGCTGGGGCCTTTATAAGTGGTTCCTGCTCATCGCCCTGGTTGCAGGCATTATCCTGGCAACAATCAAGTTCAAAGAAGGCCAACGTACTGGACGTATGCCTCTTTATTGGCTTTGGGGCCTGGGACTTTTTGCTGCCATTGCCGCTGTCACCTGGGGGCTGACATTACTGATGGCTGGCAATCCGCTGGCGCTAAACGTTCCTTATAAAGCAGGTCGTAATTTTAAGGGTGGTCAATCGCTCTCGCCCGAATTTATGGCAATTTTCGTGGGGCTGGTTATTTACACCTCAGCCTTTATTGCCGAAGTGGTGCGCGCGGGTATTCAATCGGTATCCAAAGGGCAACGCGAGGCTGCCACAGCAGTGGGCTTGACAGGTTTTCAAACTATGCGCCTGGTTATCTTTCCGCAGGCTATGCGTGTGATTATCCCACCACTAACCAGTCAATATTTGAACCTGACCAAGAACTCTTCGCTGGCCATTGCGGTGGGCTATCCCGATTTATTTGCTGTTGGTAGCACCATCATTAATCAGGCGGGGCGAGCTGTCGAGGTAATTCTCATTACCATGGGCGTTTATCTCACATTCAGTTTGCTGACATCTGTCTTTATGAACTGGTACAATCAACACACTCGTTTGGTGGAGCGCTAATTATGACAACTCTTTCTTCATCACAAGAAATACTGCCTCCGCCCTCCGAACGTAAAACACTCCAGGGCTGGTTGCTTAAAAATCTATTTGGTTCTGTTGCAGACACCATTCTGACCATTCTTGCTGGCAGTTTCTTAATCTGGCTCATTTATGTCATAATCAAATGGATTTTGGTCACAGCCAAATGGGCCGCTGTTTCAGATAACCTGCAACTTTACATGAAGGGACAATATCCCGGTTCGGCAGATTGGCGAATTTGGACATTGATGATTTTGCTGGGGCTGCTTTCTGGCCTGGCCTGGGGCATTTATCTTAAACGTGCCGAGGCTGTAGGTTGGGTATTGCTGATTGTTGTCCTGATTCTGGCGTTCTGGATGACCATTCTGCATCGGGCGGCCTGGTGGAAGCTGGTGGCTGTTGATGTGGTTGCTATTGCCGGTTATTTCCTGGGCAAACAATTCCCAGAGAAACTGAAACGCCCAACCTATATTTTGATGCTGCTTTACATGCCACTGGTGATTTTGATGATTCGCGGTTTTGGCGAGGGTGGCTTTATGCCACTGGTAACCACCAACTTGTGGGGTGGTTTGCTGCTTTCGCTGCTGCTTGCGATTTTTGGCATTGTATTCTCCTTTCCCATTGGTGTTTTGCTGGCCCTGGGACGTCAATCCAAGCTACCGGCACTAAAAACGCTGAGTGTGCTTTATATTGAGCTGATTCGTGGTGTGCCACTGGTTACGCTGCTGTTCATGGGGCAATTGATGCTGCCGTTCTTCTTGCCGCAAGGTATCAGCATCGATCGCGTTATTCGCGCTGTGGTGGCAATTATCATGTTTGCGGCGGCGTACATGGCAGAAAATGTACGCGGCGGCTTGCAATCGATTCCCAAAGGCCAGGGCGAGGCTGCCGATGCGCTGGGACTTTCTGGTTACCAGAAGATGACCTTTATCATTTTACCGCAGGCTTTGCGCGCGGTGATCCCGGTACTGGTAGGTCAGTTCATCGGCTTGTTCAAGGATACCTCGCTGGTGGCACTGGTGGGCTTGTTAGATTTGGTCGGCATCTCGCGCAGTGTTTTGGCCAACGCCGATTACATTGGACGCCAATTAGAGGTTTTTGCCTTCATCGCCCTGATTTACTGGGTGTTCAGCTATGGCATGTCTTACAGCTCCAGTCGGTTGGAAACAGCGCTGGGTGTTGGCGAACGCTAGACTTTCCGTTACAATTAACCATCATTAATTAAATTTCTTTTCAGGAGTCTTCCTATGAGTAACGACCCCATCATTAAATGCCAGGATGTTCATAAATGGTACGGCGATTTTCATGTTTTGCGCGGTGTCAACATGAATGTGCGCAAGGGTGAAGTAGTTGTGGTTTTCGGGCCTTCAGGGTCTGGTAAATCAACCTTCATTCGCTGCATCAATCGCCTCGAAGAACATCAAAAAGGGCACATCATTGTTGATGGCATTGAACTCAGTCATGATGTTCGTAACATTGCCGCCATCCGCAAAGAGGTTGGTATGGTTTTCCAGCAGTTCAATCTGTTCCCACATCTGACTGTGATGCAAAATATCACCCTGGGCCCGATCTACGTTCGCAAGTGGGACAAAGAGAAGGCGGAAGCTATTGCCATCAAGCTACTCAAGCGGGTGGGCATCCCCGAGCAGGCCAAAAAATATCCAGGCCAACTTTCGGGCGGACAGCAACAACGTGTGGCTATTGCCCGGGCCCTGGCCATGCAGCCTAAAATCATGCTCTTCGACGAGCCCACCTCGGCGCTGGACCCGGAGATGATTAAAGAGGTGCTGGAAGTTATGGAAGAATTGGCCGAGAGTGGTATGACCATGATTGTGGTCACGCACGAGATGGGCTTTGCCCGAGCTGTGGCCGACACCATGTACTTCTTCGATGAGGGGCAGATTGTCGAAACGGGCTCGCCCGAAGATGTGTTCCTGAACCCGCAAGAGGATCGCACCAAGCTCTTCCTTTCGCAAATTTTGTCGCACTAAGTTTTTACACCTCCATCAATCCCAAGAAGCGCGTCGCCATGGCGCGCTTTTTATTTGGCGAATTTCCGGGATGCGTGGATACTTGTGCTATCATCCACCACCCATCGCCCGAGGATATAACCATGTCCCTGCCCCAAATCGATCAAGCTTATCTAACACGCGTACTGGTAGAGCTGCTGAATACTCCCAGTCCCACCGGATTCACTAACGCCGCCATCTCTTTTGTGGGCCGCGAGCTAAAGACCCTGGGCACAACAGCTACGCGCACGCGCAAGGGCGCGCTGACAGCCACGCTGGCGGGCGCCGCGCATGATGCGCCGCGGGCGCTGACCGCACATGTAGATACTTTGGGGGCGATGGTCAAAGCCATCAAAAGCAATGGCCGCCTCAAGCTAAGCAAGCTGGGCAGCTTTGCCTGGAATACGGTGGAAGGGGAACATTGCCAAATCTTCACCCGCGACCAAAGGAGGATAACGGGCAGCCTGCTGGTAACAAAAGCCTCCGCACACATTTTCCGCACCGAAGTAGCAGAAACACTCCGCCAGGATGACACCATGGAGGTACGTCTGGACGCCCGCACCACATCGCCCGACGAAACCAGGGCCTTGGGCATCGAAGTGGGCGATTTCGTGGCCTTCGATCCGCGCGTTGTCGTGACCGAGAGCGGTTTCATTCGCTCGCGGCATTTGGACGACAAAGCGGGCGTGGCCGCGATGTTGGCCGCTGTCAAGGCGCTGCAAGATGCGGGTCTGACGCCCGCCCAGCGCACGACCCTGCATTTCAGCAATTACGAAGAGGTCGGGCATGGGGCGGCATCCGGCTTCCCGCCCGATTTGGCGGAGCTGGTGGCAGTGGACATGGCCGCGGTGGGCCCGGGCCAGACCTCGGATGAGTTTCATGTCACCATCTGCGTCAAGGATAGCGGCGGCCCCTATCACCACGGCCTCAGCAATCGTCTGCGTGATCTGGCTGATCAGCACGAAATCCCCTACAAGGTGGATATTTATCCCTACTACGGTTCCGACGCTGAGGCGTTCTGGCGGGCCGGTGGCGATGTTAAAATAGCGCTGTTGGGCCCAGGCGTGGATGCATCGCACAATTACGAACGCACGCACACAGAGGCACTTATCACTACAACCCAACTTATTCTGGCTTACTTGTTGGGAGAGTAGAAGAAAAACAGGATGTAACTACTAACGTACCCGACTTCAATCACCACAAAGGCACAAAGACACTAAGAACACCAAGAATTTCAAAACTTTTTCTTTCTTTGTACCTTTGTGGCTTCGTGTTTTAGTGGTTTCTAGCCGGGCTACCTTAGTAGTAACAACAGGATTGAGATTTCAACATGCTCAAACTTGTCCCGAATTGATTTTCTATCCGGGGCGGATTTTTTACATCTCACACTGGCCTTTCATCCAAAATGCGAGGCTCATCTTATCCAGGAAGGAAAAGATGTCATACCTAAAACGCGATGATCCCCAA